>OLHG01000238.1_pt1 | contig 39825 bp, 33 predicted proteins | sample 1605971 | NCBI WGS metagenome assembly OLHG01 (sample SAMN03283289) | human gut metagenome | biome: human-associated habitat; material: feces | host: Homo sapiens | place: Peru | collected 2012 | reverse complement strand
TTCGTTTCCGCTCGCCCTCGAATGGACTTTCGAGGGCGAGCGGAAACGAAGCGTTGCTTCGGAGTATGTGAGACGGAGGTGACTCTCCGTAAACAAGAGTCAACGTATGGTTAGTACGTCAGAGTGGATGCGGAAGCGTCAAGCAGGGTGGCACCACAGGATATGATTTTTATTCCTGTCCCGGCAAGAAATTGCAGGGACGGGATTTTTTTATTTTCACGGGAGGTTTTATTATGATTTTATTGACTAAGCTTTGGCGCAGGAGCGCCGATTGAATCTTTGCTTTGAACATATTAAAAGACTAAACACAATATTTTTTTAAAATTCAGAAAGGTTGATATTATCATGAAAAAGTTTATTTCTCTTGCACTTTGTGCCATACTCATTCTCGCAACTCTTACCGCTTGCGGTACAGCTTCCAAAACAAAAAACACATATACCATCGGACTTTGCAACTATGCAAACGATGCTTCTCTTAACCAGATTGCCGAAAGCATTCAGGCTCAGCTTGCCGCTATCGGCAAGGAAAGGGGAGTAACCTTTGATGTGAAATATCAGAACAGCAATGCCGAAAGCAATGTTCTCAACCAAATCGTTTCAAATTTCATTGCCGACGATGTTGACCTTATGGTCGGTATAGCCACTCCGGTTGCAATGGCAATGCAGAGCGCAACCGAGGGGAAAAAGCTTCCGGTAGTATTCTCTGCGGTAAGCGATCCTCTCTCGAAAAAGCTCGTTGATTCACTTGAAGCTCCGGGTGCAAACATCACCGGAACTTCGGATTATCTTGACACAAGTTCGGTTATGAACATAATGTTTGAGACAAAGCCGAACATCAAAAAAGTAGGACTTCTCTACGATGTCGGACAGGATTCGTCCGAAGCTGCGATCAAATCCGCCAAGGAGTACCTCGATAAAAAGGGTATCGCTTATGTTGAAAAAACAGGTAAAACCGTCGATGAGATTTCTCTTGCCGCTCAGGCTCTTGCTGCGGATAAAGTCGACGCTGTTTTCACTCCGACTGATAACTCCATAATGGTTGCCGAACTTTCGATATATGAGATTTTTGCCAAGGCGGGTATTCCGCATTTCACAGGTGCCGATTCGTTTGCTCTAAACGGTGCTTTCATGGGCTACGGCGTTGATTATGTCAACCTCGGCAAAGAGACTGCAAATATGGTTGCCGAAATTCTTCTCGACGGCAAAGACCCTGCGAAGCTTGCGGTAAAGACTTTTGACAACGGTACGGCTACAATCAACACGGATATCTGCTCGCAGCTCGGCATGAACTATGACGATGTTGCGAAGGCAATCGCTCCGCATTGCACAAAGGTTGAAAAGATAAAGACCGCCGAAAGCTTCGACGGACAGAAATAATTATTTGAAAGGAACTTAACTTATGTCGCTGGGTTCTGTTTTAGCACTTATTCAAACCGCATCCGAGCTTGGACTCATAAGCGCACTTACCGTAATTGCACTTTATCTGAGCTATTCGATGCTTAATGTATGCGACTTATCGACCGACGGCTGCTTCACTCTTGGGGCAACCGTCGGTGCGGTCGTTACACTCTCCGGTCATCCGTTTCTTGCACTTCCCGCTGCTATGGCGGCAGGTATTGCATCGGGCTTCATCACCGCATTCCTTCAGACGAAGATGGGTGTCAACAGCCTGCTGGCAGGTATCATTGTCAATACGGCATTGTATTCAATCAATATTGCCGTCATGGGCAATTCGTCAATTCTCAATCTTAACAAGACCGACACCGTTTTTACCAAGGCACTCGATTTGCTCAGAAATACTCCGTTCATGGAGCAGTATAAACTGATTGTCGCATTGCTTGCGGTTATTATCGTCGGTGTTCTTCTCGCACTTTTCCTGAGAACGAAGCTCGGACTTGCGATTCGTGCAACCGGCAACAATCCCGATATGGTTCGTTCGTCGTCGATCAATCCCGTTTTCACAACGATCGTCGGTCTTTGCATTGCGAACTCGTTCACTGCTCTCTCGGGATGTCTGCTTGCTCAGTCGCAGAAGTCTGTCAACATTGATATCGGTACGGGCATGGTTACGATTGCACTTGCTTCCCTGCTTATCGGTAACGTTTTCCTCGGCAGAAAGAAGATTCCTCTTCAGATTGTAGGAATGGTTCTCGGTGCATTCGTTTTCAGACTTGTTTATACCATTGCCCTTCGCTTCGACATGCCGGCATTCATGCTCAAATTCGTTTCGTCGGTTATCGTTGTGCTTGCAATTTCGATTCCTTACCTCAAGACAAGGTTCCCTTTCTTAAAGCGTAGGATTGATCAGCGTTTCGGAAGGAGGACTGCGTAATGCTTAATATTTCAAACATTTCCATTACCTTTAATTCCGGAACTACTGATGCCAAAAAAGCTCTCGACGACCTTTCAATCAAGGTCAACGACGGCGATTTTATCACCGTTATCGGAGCGAACGGTGCCGGCAAATCAACGCTTTTCAATGCGATTGCCGGAACGTTTATTGTTGACAGCGGCAAGATTGAATTGAACGGCAGGGATATAACGCTCATGCCCGAGCATAAGCGTGCAAGAAAAATCGGCAGACTCTTTCAGGACCCGATGAAGGGCAGTGCACCGGGAATGACGGTTGAAGAAAACCTTGCCCTTGCCGCAGGCAGAGGCGGTTGGCTCAGCCATGTTTCAAAGGCGGACAAAAAGGCTTTTCGTGAGCGTGTCGCATTGCTTGATATGGGACTGGAAAACAGAATGAGCCAGCCCGTCGGACTTCTTTCCGGCGGCCAGCGACAGGCTCTTACCCTTATGATGGCGACATTCAATCCGCCGGAGCTGCTTCTTCTTGATGAGCACACGGCGGCTCTTGATCCCGGAACGGCGGAAAAAGTTCTCTCCCTGACAGAAAAAATCGTTGCCGAAAACAAGCTTACCTGCATGATGATTACCCATAATATGCAGTCGGCTCTTGAGCTTGGCAACAGAACAATAATGATGAACAACGGCCGGATTATCATGGACACCTCGGGCGAGGAAAGAAAGGCTCTTACAGTTCCCGATCTGCTTCAGAAATTCAAGGAAGAGGCAGGACGTGACCTTGACAATGACAGAATGTTATTGATATGAAGAGGATATTACCGTGAAAAATATTGTTGTAAGAAAATACGGTGCGGACGATATTCCTGCTATGAAAGATATATGGAACGAGGTTGTTGACGAGGGCATTGCTTTTCCTCAGGAGGAAGATCTCACGGATGAGGGTGCAAAAGATTTTTTTGCTCAGCAAACCTATTGCGGCGTTGCGGTCGGCGAGGACGGCAAGATCTACGGAATGTACATCCTTCACCCGAACAATATCGGCAGATGCGGCCATATCGCAAACGCAAGCTATGCCGTTTCGCTTGAAAGCAGGGGATTGCACATCGGTGAAAAGCTGGTTCGTGACTGTGTTGTTCAGGCAAAAGCGCACGGATTCGGAATTCTTCAATTCAATGCGGTTGTTGCGTCGAATATTCATGCAAGACACCTTTATGAGAGAATCGGGTTCAAACAGCTCGGCACAATTCCCGGCGGCTTCAGAATGGACGACGGACATTACGAGGACATCTGTCCGTATTATATTGAAACAAAATAAAAAATCAGGCTGTAAATCGTAAAGCAATTTGCTTTTGATTTACAGCCCTTTATATTATGCATTATTTATTTTTCTTGAATTCTCTGCCGATTTCGTTCAGCTTTTTCATGGAATCAATGTATGCTTCCCGTGTAACTCCTTTCGGCATGTGTGCCCATTCCGTTGTCTGAACAAACTTATCCGCCATCTTATCAAATTCACTTTCGCCGATTTCAATATCGTCGAAGCAAACAGGGAGACCGATAGACTTATTGAACTCCATAATACGTTCAACTTCATCTGACCTTCCTTCATACTGTAAAAGACAAAGGACGCCGAGCGAAACAATTTCGCCGTGCAGGTGGCTGTGGCCGTGTTCCGTAACGGTTGCGCCGTAATAAATGCAATGCGCAAGAGTTGAATTGTAGTAATAGCTGTCAACGGTTGTCATCATATTGGAGACAATTCCTGTTGAAACAATGATGTCAAGAATTACCTGATCGAGTGCAAACGAGGGCTTTTTCTCTCTGATAGATTCAAGTGCTTGAGTGCCGTATTCAATCAGGGGATCGGTGCAAATGCGGCTGACCTGTCTGCCCATGAGCGGCGTGTGGAAAAGAGTATCGTCCTTAGATGAAAAAACAGCTTCGTATTCCTTGCTGAGTGCGTCGCCGATGCCTGCCCATAAAAGCTTTTCGGGTGAATCGGCAATGACTGCGGAATTGATAAAGCAATGATTTGCAAGCTTCGGATAATAGTAATCCCTGAATGAACCGTCGGGATTGTAGATGACGGAAATTGCCGTAACCGAGGCACAGTTTGAACCGACCGTCGGGAAGGTGAACAGCGGCTTGTCGAGCTTGTCGGCAACATATTTAACCGTGTCGCAGGCACGTCCGCCGCCTACAGCGAAAAGCATATCGGCTTTTTGTACGGTCGGATTTGCGATAAGTGCATCGCCGTTTTCGTAGGTAGAATTGCCTCCGTATTCGATAAAATCAAGAAGCTTGACATCTGAGCCTTTAACCCCTTCAATCAGGGCATTTTTAGCCTTCAACATTGCCGTCTTGCCGCCGATGACTGCGGCAGTCTTGCCGAAGAAACGTGTAACATACGGTATCTCCTTGTAGCAATCGGGGCCGATTGAATAGCTCGGAAGATAAAGACTGTAATTTGAATTGTATTCTGACATAACATCAAGCCGCCTTTCTGAGTTTGTTATAAACAAAAGTCCTCCCGTCTCCTGTTTTGAACATAAGAGACGAAAGGACAAACTTCCGTGGTACCACTCTTTTTCATTCCTATCGGAATGCACTCATGGAATACTTCATATTCCTGCAAAATAACGGTTACTTCCGTCTGAACCTACTTGTTGTGTTCGGCACAGCCGCTCGATGGCGAGTTCGGCGTTTAACTTTCCTGATGCCTTTCAGCCTATGGCATCTCTCTGTGAGGAGTTTTGCGCTTAATATTCCATGTCATTGCGTTTATGCTTCGCATTGTAACACTGAAATTTATAATTGTCAAGTAGAAAAAAGGTGTTGAAAATTCAATGCTGATTGTGCATTTTTGGGGTCTGTAAACATTGCTTTGCAAAATTTATTTATTTGAAAACGGCTGTAAAATATGCTACAATAAATAAGGTGATTTTATGGATAATATCAAAGCTGTTTTTATAGACATTGACAATACTCTTCTTGATTTTAATAAATGTGCCCTTTGGTCGATGCAAAAGGCGTTTGAAGATTACAAACTGAACTTTGAAAAATCAATGTTCGACACTTTTAATATGATAAATAACCGCCTTTGGCTCAGAATCGAAAAGGGCGAATTGACAAAAGAGGAGCTTTATGCCTGCCGTTGGAATATGATTTTTGCACTGCTCGGGATTGACGTTGACGGAATTGAGTTTGAAAATGCGTTTTATTCTCATTTGACCGAGAGTGCCGAGCCTGTTGACGGTGCGCTTGACCTTCTCAAATATCTTCACGGCAAATATATCGTCTGTGCAGCAAGCAACGCTTCGTCTGCGCAGCAGATTAAGCGGCTCAACAACGCAGGAATGACCGGATATCTCGACCGGATTTTTATATCGGAGCAGATAGGCTTTTCAAAGCCGAAAAAGGAATTCTTTGAGCGGTGCTTTGAAAAAATCAGCCCGGTTGCTCCGTCGGAAACGGTGATGATAGGCGATTCGCTGACCGCCGATATTGAGGGCGGTGCAAGCTTCGGGATGAAAACCTGCTGGTATGACCACAATTTGACTAATGAAAGCTCCGATTTGCCCGATTTCACCGTGCGTTCACTTTCGGAAATTAAAAAATATCTTTAATTAGCGATTACATTATAAAAATGCGTCCGATTTTTCTTGACCTCGGGCGCATTTAATAATATAATATATTTAATTATGTATAGTAAAGGGTGCTTCTTATGATACTTATCGCTCCTTCGATTCTCTCATGCGATTTTTCAAAAATGGGGGAGGAAACCGCTCGCATGGATGCCTGCGGTGCAGACTGGATTCATATTGATGTTATGGACGGCCATTTTGTACCGAACCTTACCTTCGGTGCACCTGTTGTAAAGTGCATAAGAAAGTGCAGCGACAAGGTATTCGACTGTCACTTGATGATAAGCGAGCCGCTTAAATATGTTGACGATTTTGTCAAGGCGGGTGCGGATATAATTGATTTTCACGTTGAATCCGATTCGCCGATTGAAAAGACGATAGATAAAATTATTTCGGGCGGCTGCAAGGCCGGTCTTGCCGTCAAGCCGAACACGCCGGTTGAGACCGTTTTCCCTTATCTTGACAAACTGAGCATGGTTCTTATCATGACTGTCGAACCCGGCTTTGGCGGTCAGAAATTCATGGGAGACATGATGGACAAAATTGTCGCCCTGCGCAAGGAATGTGCAGAGCGTGGAATCGATATTGATATCCAGGTTGACGGCGGAATTTCCGAAGCGACCGCACCGATCGTCATTGAAGCAGGTGCAAACGTTCTTGTTGCCGGCAGTGCGATTTTCGGCTCATCCGACCCTGCGAAAACAATTGAAGCGTTGAGAGGTTAAAGCTCTCTCCAATGCTCATAAGTGTGGGCGGCGGCAAGTTTGCTTTTGCCGACGAATTTTGCGTATTCATTGAGTATGCGCTGAAGCCCGTTCGCTGTTTCTGTCGGAATCTCAAGCCGATATTTGCTTTCTTTTGTAAATATCCGTCGGGAATTGTCGGGCAGAAATCGCATAAAATCGAGTAGATTATCAAGATTTTCAAACTCATAAATTCGTGTAGGATTCGCCTTTGAGATAACGGTTTCTCTCTTTTTGTTCAAACCGCTTGCAACGGTGAACATCAGAAGACAACCGCCGTCGGTATCCGGCGCTGCCTCAATCATCAGATTGCCAGAGGGGTCAACATCACGCCCCGTATCACGGCGAACGGTGTCGAGAATCGTCCAGATTACACGCCTTGTTTCAATATTTGAATAGTCCATATCGTCATATGTAATATCGAGGTCCTTCATCTCGTCACAGGTTAAACCGACTATAAATTTATTGTTGCTTATCGGTTGAATATCCATTTTCGCATCTCCTCATAAACTCGTTAATTAAAGTATATGACCGTTAAAATCGGTATTCAACCATCAAAATATGGTAAATCCAATTTAAGAGCCGACATTATATTATATGCCGCTCTCGGGAGTAAAAGCATGGAAAAATACCAAAAATATAATAAACGTCGCCGCAGCATAACGGAGTTCCGCTCCTCTTACAGCGACAATAAGAAATATTTCATCAGCACGGACAGAAAAAGCTCCTGGATGCCTGTGGTGAAGTATATTGTTATTGCTGTTTTCTTTGTTGTGTTCGTTGTTGCGGGTTTCCTTATAACGGACGCTTTGCTTGAAATTTCCGAAGCTCCGTACGTTGAGGAAAAGACGACCGTTTCCGAGGATAAAACGGAAATCGACAAGAAATATTTTGAAAATATTGTCACAAAAACGCCCGATGAAATTACGACGGGCAGCAAGGGAACCACAAATTGATGTACATTCCGTATAACTCAAGATTAGAATATCACAAAAGTATTTTCGGGGCAGTGAAAACCGGTCAAACGGTCACATTTCGCATAATTCTGCCCCGTGATTTTTGCTGCCATGCCGCAAAGCTGGTCATTAAAAAAGCAGAGGATGCGCAGTACAGCTATATTAACATGCAATGGGACTGCATGGAGGGCGTCGGCGAGGAATGGTGGAAGATTGATTTTACCGCCGAAGACGCTGCACTTTACAAGTACCATTTTGAATATGACACATCGTGGGGTACAAGCCGAATTTACCACGTCGGTAACGGACTTGCCGCAATCAAGGGTGAGGGCGACGACTGGCAGCTCACGGTTTACGATAAGAATTTTCACACTCCCGAATGGCTTAAGGGCGGAATAATTTATCAGATTTTTCCCGACCGCTTCGCTTTTTCGGGCACAAAGAAGCAGAATGTTCCCTCGGACAGAGTTTTGCGAACCGACAGGGACGGCGACCCATACTGGATCCCGACCGCCGAGGGCAAGGTGCTCAACAATGACTATTTCGGCGGCGACCTGAAAGGAATTGAGCAGAAGCTCGGCTATCTCAAGTCGCTCGGCGTGACATGTATCTATCTTAACCCTATTTTTGAGGCACAGAGCAATCATCGTTATGATACGGCTGATTATGAAAAAATCGACCCGATGCTCGGCACGGAGAGGGATTTTAAATCACTTTGCCAATCGGCGGAAAAGCTTGGCATAAAAATCATGCTTGACGGCGTTTTCAGCCATACGGGCGATGACAGCAAATATTTCAATCGCTATTCACGCTATGACAGCGTCGGCGCATATCAGTCGGAAAACTCGCCTTATTACAACTGGTACAAGTTCAATAAATGGCCGGACGATTATGAGAGCTGGTGGGGCATTAAGATTTTGCCCGAGGTCAACGAGGATAATCCCGATTTCATCGAATATATAACAGGAAAAAACGGTATCGCTCGCAAGTGGCTCAGGCTCGGTGCATCTGGCTGGCGGCTTGACGTTGCCGATGAGCTTCCCGACGAATTCCTTGATGAGTTCCGTAAGGCGGTCAAGGAAGAAAAAAACGACTGCCTTGTTCTCGGCGAGGTCTGGGAGGATGCTTCAAACAAATCGAGCTATGGCAAACTTCGCCGTTATCTTCTCGGCGAACAGCTTGACAGTGTAATGAACTATCCGTTCGCAGGAGCAGTCATTGATTTTATCCGTGACGCCAACGCAGAGCTTTTTGCTTCAAGAGTTATGAGCATAGTTGAGAACTATCCAAAGGAAGTGCTTGATGTGCTGATGAATCATATTTCGACCCACGACACAATGAGAGCGATTACGGCGCTTGCAGGGGAGAGCTGTGCTTACCGTGACAGAAGGTGGCAGAGCACTCATTCCCTTGACGAAAAGGAATACCGTTACGGCATGAAGCTTCTCATGGCTGCCTCGGCAATGCAGTTCGCTTTGCCTGGTGTTCCGACGATTTATTACGGTGATGAGGTAGGTATGCAGGGCTATAAAGACCCGTTTAACCGCCGCTGCTACCCTTGGGGCAAGGAAAATGAAGAGCTTGTAGAATGGTACAAAAAGCTCGGAGAGATAAGAAGCAAGAATTCCGTTTTCAAGGACGGAAAGTTTGAAATCCTTTCCGCAGTTGCCGGTTGTGTTGCTTTCTCGAGGAAGAATGATGATGAAGCAATACTTGTTATTTCAAGCAGCAATCCGCACCCGATAACCTATTACGTTAAGTCCGAATGGTGCGACGCATATGACCTTCTCGGCAACGGCAGAGTTGCTGCCAATATGGTGGATATTGAAGAAAAATCAACAGTAATTTTGAAAAGAAAGTGATATAATGGCATTAAGAGGCCACAAATTTAAAACAAGCAAGCAGGACAAGAAAGGCGATCTTTTGAGATTCTTTTTGGCTTTTCTTGCTTTCGCCGTTGTATTCGGCTCTGTTTCGGCAGTTGTTATACTTAAGCACAATGAAATTTCGCTAAAAAGCATTTTTTCTAAGGAGACAACAACCGACTTGAGCGAAACTACAACTGATGGTCAGCCTGTTTCGCCGACCAAGTTGAGCGGAAAAACAAATTTTCTTGTATATTGTTCGGCAAATGACTATTCGGAAATGTATTTTATTCACATAATCGAAGCGGATATGGATAACTGTATTCTCAAGGACCGTCCGCTGAATCCCGACGGTAAGGCTGCCGACGGCAAAAGCTATGTGCAGACCCTTAAGGAGGGCGGTGCCGGCAAGCTTGTTTCGGTTATTGAGCAGAAAGAGAATGTGAAAATCAATAAATATGTCGGTTCGAATGCCGAGACCTTTGCACTTGCCATTAACTATATGGACGGACTTGAATATACGGTCGATAATCGAATTGAATACAGAAGCAATAATTATACATTGATCCTGACAAAGGGCAATCAAACGATTAAGGGCGAAACACTTATAAAATATTTCAGATATTGCAAAACTCTCGGTTCGGACGGAATGAGAATTCAGGGTAAGCTGATTTGTGCAATGCTTGACAGCTATATAACCGACGAGAATGCTGCAAACGGTTCAAAGATTTATCAAAAGCTGCTTGCAAACCTTGACTCAAACAGCGATATTTCATTTTTTGAAGCGGCGGAAGCTATGGCGACAGTGAAAGCTTTCTGCGATTCACCTAACAGACAGCAGTCAACGATTGTTATAAACGATTCGAGTATATCATAAGGAGGCAAATTTATGTCAACAAAACCGTTAAGAGGCTCTAAGCCCCAACCCGATCATATTTTCATCAGCATCGCAGACGATGCGAAAACAACAATGAATGTAACCTGGAGAACAAGCATTGACGTAAAAAACGGCTATGTTCTTTATCATGAGGACGGCTCGGACGAGGTTAAGCGCACCAACGCCGACACCGATGTTTTCAAGAGCGATATTGACATCAGCAATATGTTTTGGGCAAAGCTCACGGGGCTTAAACCCGATACAAAGTATTTTTACACCTGCGGTGATGATGAGCACAGAAGTGATGAATTCAGCTTCACAACAGAGCCGGAGAATCTCACAAAGTTTAAGTTTATCTGCATTTCCGACCAGCAGAAGGGAGACCTGATAAACCCCGATTATTCGTATTTTACGGGAATTCTCAAAAAGGTTCTTGCCGAAAATCCCGATGCAAGATTTATTCTCACCGGTGGTGACAACACAAACTGCGGCCAGCATGAAATACAGTGGAACGGCACTTTTGAGGGAATGCAGGGCGTTGTTGAGAGCATTCCTCTTCAGATGGCTCTCGGCAATCATGATAATCGTGGCTTCAGAGATCCGGAGCATGAGCAGGGCAGATATTATGCAGAGCCTGCCGAGTTCTTCGACAATCAGTTTAAAGGCTCATATGCCTATGACGGTCCGAAGGACTGGAAAACCGAAAACTATACATTCAATTACGGTAACGTCCATTTCCAAATGATCGGCATTAACGGCCCCGAGGACGTTAACGAGTGGATGATAGATGATATGAAGAAGAACAGCAGACAGTGGAATATCGGTACATATCATTTCCCGATTTGCTATTCAGGCTCAAACTGTGCCAATTACGACGCATATCCCATGATGACAGAGGGCTTCGAGATGCTTGATCTCGTATTCTCGGGCCATGAGCATAACTTTTCACGAAGCTTCCCAAGAAGAAACGAGGAGCTTTTTGAGCGTCCGTCTCAGGGTACAGTTCACTATATGCTCGGCAACTCCAATCAGAACCCTCCGGGAACAAGGGCAATTTCAAAGGTTTGGCATTCTGCTTTTTACTGCGAGGAGGAGCCTGTTTCCGTTGTTGCGATCGTTGAGGTGGACGGCGATAAGATGACCCTCACGTCAAAGATTATTGAGGACGGAAGAATTGTTGACAAATGTACGATTGATAAGGGCAAGGATGAGATTACGCCTTATGCCATTGCACCGAAATTCAATCAGACAAGAATGACCTTTAAGGGTGCGCTCATGGGTCTTTGTCAGTCAGGCGTCAAATGCGAAAATGTTGACGGAATGTGGTATGCCTGCTTTGGTACACTTATCGGTTATATCGGCGGTTATGTCCTCAAGGAGAAAGGCAAAATTACTCTTGATGTTTACGGCAAGAGGGTAGAGTTCTTTGAAAACAGTGACAAGGCAATCGTTAACGGTGAAGAAAAGACGATATGTGCAAAGGTGCTCCGAATTCATGACCAGCTTTATATGCCTGCACCGGCGTGTGAGCTTTTCGATATGAGATGGGCTTATGCCGAGAGAAATAATTTTATTTCCTTTGAACATGAGAGTGAGGCATATCCGATAACCGTGCAGCCGTAATTGACAAAATAAAATTATTGTTGTATAATATATCAATCGCTTAAATCGGAGTTGATGACAATGGCAAAGAAAAAGGCAGAACAGGCAACGAATATTGACCTTAATGACGCTCAGAAACGCATGGACCAATATGTTAAAGCTTGCGACAAAGAAAAAAAAGGCAAGATTACGGCACTTTCAATGATAGGTGTTACGATTCTCTGTCTGCTGATTCTTCTTGTTGTCAGCCTTAAAATGAGAGGAATCGGATTCACGGCGGTTGTTGACGGAAATTCCGGCAATATTACTGTTGTTCAGTCAGGTGAGGTTCAGGGAACAAAGCCGGCTGATGTTGTGACAACAAAATAAATCAGATAAAAACTTATCGGCAGTAACATAATCGTTACTGCCGATTTTTTGTAATGTAATTTTATATTGATTAGTAAACCTGCAATTTTGACAGAAGCTCCTGCATATTGTCCTTCATGCTGTCTCTGAATTCGTCAAAATCGATTGTTGCGTTGCCTGTGCGCATATGACCGAAGTCTGTATTCTCGCCCTCGGTTACAGTAAAATTACGCTTTTTACCTGAAAGATCAAGGGTATAGCTGCCTGCCGGGAGCTTCACATTGAAATTGCCGGCGGTGTCGGTCATGAGCCTGTATACCATGCCGGTTTCCTTGCTTGTTATGATGAAATCGATAACCTTGCTCGGAGTAATCTTTGCCCATTCGAGACGGCCTGTTACCGTGCCGTAGTTTTCGCACTCTTTTATTGCTGCTTTGACGGCAAGCTGAGCGTTTACCATTCGCATTGTGCCTGTCGGCAGATGAAGCTCGGAGGAGCTGTCGGCAACCTCATATTTTGTATTTTCTTCGTCGCAGACGAAGTGCTTGACCTGTGCACCCGTGAACGACGGATTAACGCTCCAAACAAGAGAAGCAATACCGGTTACAATAGGCGCAGCCATTGATGTTCCTTTAAGATAAGCGTAAGAGCAATAATTATAGTCTTTTCCGTCGCCTTTGTAGTATGTGCTGTAAATATCATATCCCGGAGCACAGATTGAAACCTGACTGCCGCCGTTTGAAAAGTCGGCCTGCTCATATGTGTTGAATCCGGTAAACTTTGCCGCCGCAACAATAATTATTCTGTCAACAATTTCCTGCGGAGTGACACCTTTGACTGTTTTAACTGCATTGTCGACCGTTATCGGACAAAATGTGCCGTTATTGCTTGCGTCAACGGCATAGGCAAACTTATCGTTTTTGTAAACGCCATTGCCTGCCGATTGACAGCAGATAAAATCATATCCGCGTTGGAGCATTTTGGCAATGTAATATGAATTGAACTTGCCCTGAGTATCCTTAACGATTTGCAGCCTGTCAATTCCGTTTTTTATTGTGCCGGAACTTCCGAGAGAAAAATTGACTACTTTTGCTCCTGCACGAACAGCGTTGACAAAGCCGGTCATTATTCTTGCACTGTTGTTCCATTTTTGCCCCTGTTCTTCGTTAGCCTCCCAGTCAATACAAACAAGCTTGCCGTCACGGACAATTCCGGTCAATCCCTTTTCGTTATCCTGAGTTGCTCCGATGATTCCGGCAACATGATTGCCGTGATACGAGGGAGCATTATTTTTTTCAAAGAATTCATTCGGGAAAACGATCTTTCCTTCAAGGTCTTCATGGGTCGGGTCGAATCCCGTATCTACAATTCCAACATCGATATCGCTGAAATATTCGTCATAATCCCATGCTTTGTCTGTATCCGTCGCTTTTATCCACCAGTTTGAATACAGTGAACGCCTGTCAAGTGCGTCATCATCCCAGTCGGTAAGATTCCACGGATCATTCGGAACATAATCCGGAGTAATTTTCTCTGCCAGAGAGCAGCTTGCAAATTCAACCTTATCGTTCTCCATAAGCTCATCGCACAAGTTATTGATTTCGTAAAAATCCGAACGCTCGATTTTAATTTCGTATTCATTCATGAAATCAACCTTGCCGACTATTTCACCGTCAAGGGCTTTGACAACCTTTTTCTTGTCAAGCAGCGTTGCATCGTCGCTGAAAAAAACCGTTATTGCATCATTTATGTATGTTGTCGAATCTTCAAGTGCCGATATGCTTTCCTCTTCAGGCTCATAGAAAACATCGTCTTTATCTTCAAACTGAGCAATATTATTTGCATCGATTTTAACCGTTTTTGCAGTTTCTTTTTTTGCAGAGACGTTCTTTGCTTTATTCGCTTTAACAGATTTGGAATTTGAAACGCTCTGAACCGTCGGTTCGGCCGGAAGCTGTGCTTCTTTTGCAAGTTTAACGCCAACTGTCGGCGAGCTTGCGGCAATAATCGTTGCCATAGCGACAGAAAGCACAGAACTTAAAAGTTTCCGCTTTTTCATTTTACAAACACCCCATATTTTATGTATAAAAATATGTTACTATGTTAATTTGTAAATGTCAATGCAATTCTTAAACAAAAATTCCGATTTATTAATTATTTTTATAGAAAATATATAGATTTTTCGTTTAATATATGATATTATATATGTATATTTATTATTCGGAGGGCTGAATATGACGGTAAAAGAAATTATTGATATACTCGACGGACGTATAATCTACGGCGAGGATTTGCTTGACAGAGAGGTGTTTACCGCCTGTGGCAGTGATATGATGAGCGATGTTCTTGCTTTTGTTAAGGAGCAGGCAGTTCTTCTGACGGGTCTTGTTAATCCGCAGGTTGTAAGAACTGCTGAAATGATGGATATGAGCTGCATTGTTTTTGTAAGGGGAAAATCGCCCGATATGGGTATGATCGACCTTGCCGAGCAGCGTGACATCGTTCTCATAGGTACAGACCTTGAAATGTTCACCTCCTGCGGCCGACTTTATGCTCATGGGCTTAGAGGAGGCAGCGGAAAATAATGGATGAAGTAAAATTGCATTATGATGTCAGTGCCTATGACTTTACCCGAGCCGGTGAAGCATCGGGCAAGCTTAAGCGTTCCCTTAAAGAGCTTGGATTTGCACCTGCCGTAACACGCAATGTTGCAATCGCCGTCTACGAGGCAGAAATAAACATGGTAATTCATGCTGACGGCGGAGTTATTGATGCAACCGTAACGCCGGATTGTATAACTGTTGTATTGGCTGACAAGGGCCCGGGGATTCCCGATATAGAGCTTGCAATGAAAGAGGGCTATTCAACAGCCCCGGAGAATGTGCGCTCGCTTGGCTTCGGTGCAGGAATGGGTCTGCCGAATATAAAAAAATATACCGATGAAATGAACATAGATACTGTCATTGGTGAAGGAACGACAATTACTCTTAAGGTATATAATAAATAAAAGCAAGGAGAAGATCATGAATACTGTTTTTCATTCGGTTAGCCTTGATAAGCAAAAATGTCTCGGATGTATGAACTGTATAAAAAGGTGCCCGACTCAGGCGATAAGAGTGCGCCACGGTAAGGCTACGATTATTTCCGAACGATGTATCGACTGCGGAGAATGTATTCGCATCTGCCCCCATCATGCAAAAACCGCTAAAAGTGATCCTATTGAGGATATTGAAAAATTCAAATATAAAATTGCCTTACCTGCGCCGTCTTTGTATGGCCAGTTCAATAACCTTGACGATATCAATTACATATTGACGGCATTAACCGAATTGGGTTTTAATAAGGTCTTTGAGGTTGCAAAGGGCGCTGAAATTATTTCCGACGCAACAAGAAAGCTTCTTAAAGACGGCGGATTGACAAAGCCTGTTATTTCCTCGGCTTGTCCTGCGGTCTGCCGACTGATAAGGATTTCTTATCCCGATTTGATTGACAATCTTTTGGAACTTAATACGCCGATGGACGAATCGGCACGTTTGGCGAGGCTCGAAGCGAAGGCTGAGACGGGACTCGATGACAGTGATATAGGTGTGTTCTTTATTACTCCGTGTCCTGCCAAAATAACAGCGATAAAAAATCCGCTCTGTGCTGAAAAATCGGACGTTGACGGGGCAATCGCAATCAGCGATATTTACCCCATGCTTGTCAGCAGGATGGATCATCTCAAAGAGCTTAAGAACATGGATGAATCGGGTAGAATCGGCGTTGGCTGGGCAACGAGCGGCGGCGAAGCCTCGGGCACATTGAGCCGAAAATATATTGCCGCCGACGGAATCGAAAATGTTATAAAAATTCTTGAAGAGATTGAGGATGAAAAGCTCAATGATATTGAATTTATCGAGCTGAACGCCTGCACGGGAGGCTGTGTCGGCGGTTGCCTGACTGTTTCCAACACATTTGTTGCCAAAGCGAGACTTTCAATTCTCAAGCAATACCGTCCCGTTTCGTGCAATCATATTGATACCGAAGAAGTACCCGACGAGATGCTGTGGCAGGAAAATTTACAGCCGTATTCTGTGCTGAAGCTTGCCGACAACGTAACCGACGCAATGAAGCTGATGAATCAGGTTTCGGAAATGGTAAAGAATTTCCCGGGTCTCGACTGCGGCACTTGCGGCGCACCTACCTGTCGTTCGCTTGCCGAGGATATTGTCCGAGGATATGCAAGCGTTGACCACTGCGTTTTCCGCCTCAAAGCGGAAATCAGCCACACCACTCCGCTCAACGAGGACGAGATTGAAAAATTCATTCCTGTTCCGTTCCGTGAGATTATTGACGAGGAGAAGTTGAAATGGACATAAAAACACTTAAAGAAAAACTGAATTTAACGCTCATATGCGGTGACGACCTTGAAAGGGAGGTAACGGGCTGCTATTGCGGCGATCTGCTCAGCTGGGTTATGTCAAGAGCACAGGAGGGCGACGCATGGCTTACGGTTATGGGCAACGTCAATTCAATCGGCGTTGCTGTGCTTGCCGACGTTGCATGCATCATTTTGACCGAGAATGCGGCACTTGACGAGGAGGCTCTTAAGCGAGCCGAGCAAAACGGCGTAATAATTCTCACCACGGAAAAAAATTCCTACCGGGTAGCCGCCGAAATCTCAAGGCTGATTTAAAATGGATTTGTATTACGATTTTCATTTGCATTCATGTCTTTCGCCCTGCGGCGACAACGACATGACGCCGTATAATCTTGTCAATATGGCGAAAATTCTCGGTATGGATGCCATAGCTTTGACTGACCACAACACCGCTCAAAATTGCCGTGCGGCAATCAACGTTGGCGAAAAGATTGGTCTGACCGTTATTCCGGGTATGGAGCTTTGCACTTCGGAGGAGGTACATGTTGTATGTCTGTTTGACGACGTAAAAAATGCCGAGGATTTTTCCGAATATGTGCTTTCAACTGTTCCTCCTGTCAAAAACCGACCCGAAATTTTTGGCGACCAGATCATTATGGACGAGGGCGACGGGATAATGGGAACGCAGGAGTTACTGCTGACAACTGCGAGCGGAATCAGCATTGAAAATGCCGTGCAAATTGTCGGTGAATACGGCGGCATATGCTATCCGGCACATATCGACCGTAATTCGTACAGCGTTATTTCAAACCTTGGAATGATAACGCCTGAGATGAACTTCAATGCGGTTGAAATGACGGAGAAAGCCAATCAAAACGAGTACAAAGAAAAGTATCCGATTATAAAAAATATGCCTGTTTTCGTCAGCTCGGATGCACATTACCTTGAAAATATGAATGAAGCCAAACACACAATCAACGTTCCCGAAAATTCAGCAAAAGCGATTGTGGAGCATATAAAAAAACGAAGCCATGATTATCGATGATTCCGATAACCATGGCTTTAAATTAGTTTATTTTGCGGCCTTTTTAATGAGTTTGTTAACTCCCTTTGTCAGCTGATAAAGAATGGCGGCACCTATTGCAACGGGGATAAGTGCAGCAAACCAAATTGCAATAACGTGGTTCGGCTGCCTTTCCATTATCATGCTGCTGACCTCTTTGAAAACAAACATGTGGACAAGAAAAAGTTCAAAGGTGTAACTGCCGATAAAGGAAAACGCTTTCAGAATTTTTTGACCGGCCGACTTTTTCTCAAGCTGTTTGCAGATGAATGAGAGATAAAGACAAATCGTCGGAGCGGTGATGATGAAAGGATACCACCACAATCCATAGTTCCAAAGCTCATCATGAAGCTTGAAATAGCACACAATAAATGCTGCCATGCTGATAATTGAAAGCACTGTGGCAATCAGCATAAACTTTAGCGAAATTTTCTCATCACTTTCCTGTGATCGTTTTGCAAGATACATTCCGAGGAAGTAAACCGGCATTCTTGTAACGATTATTATAAGTGCTTTAACATTCCAAAACGGGAACGAGAACAAAACAAGTAACAGACAGAAGAGGACGCAGCCGGCAGGCTTTTTGATTTTATCGGCAACAGCGACAAAATACGGCGTCAGAAGATAGAAAATCCACATTGCGCCAAAATACCAGTTGAAGCTGCCGTCTTTTCCGGTCAAATCCTGAACGCAAAAAATGTTGCCGAGTACCGTTGTAAAATCCATGCAGTCGGTTATTACCTTATATGTACACCAAATCACAATGAAAACAAAATACGTCGGCATAATTCGAATGAATCGCCGTTTGATAAAAGCGGCGGCATTTTTGTCACGGGAATAGGAAAGATAGCATCCGATTCCCGAGGCAAAAAAGAAGATGTCTACACCGCTGTAACCGCTCGATTGTAATGCGGCAAGCGGATCGGGCGGCTTGTAGCCGAAGTGGAAAAAGATTACCCACAAAATCGCAAAACCCATCCATATTTTCCTGTATTTTATAACTTCTCTTAGAGTCATAGGTTAACCTCCGTGATTGTTTCATCAATAACAGTCTTGTTTAGAATTATACAGATAAAAAATAATATTGTCAACAAGCGTAGGGATAAACCGAAAATTGCACGTAGGGATAACCGAAAATCCATTACTTTTTTTGAGAAAACAATCGGATTTTCTCGGTGCGAATCCGTGTTGTATTCTAAAGTGAGGATAAAGAACGGCACATTCCGCAGAGCTCGACGAGGTTCGATATAGGAACTTTCTGTAGCGGTCGATGACCACATCGACCCAAGGCTTATAAATTATATACTAATCACTAATCACTAATCACTGATTACTAATCCACAGGCAACGCTGACTGAGGGGGTTATAAAATATCTGCCGAATTTACATAAAACGTCAAAAACGGCAGAACTGTGAAAATATATCACCGTCATTTTTCACAAACTTTGCAAAAAAGGGGGTGTGACAAAAAATACAAATTTGTTATTTTTGTCACACTATTGCAAAACAGAAATAAATCGTGTAAAATATAAAGGTAGAAATTAGAAAAAAGGGATTGAATGAAAATGGGTTTACAGGAGTATAATGTAAAAACGGCAGCCGAAGTCTGCTCTCTTGCTTTTGCATACACAAAAATAATTGCGCTTAACTAACCTGATGGGGCTTGTATGACGAGTCTTGTCGGGTTGTTTTTATATAACTTTTTACATAACGGAGGAAAAAACAATGAAGAAAGTAAAACAAATTCTATCAGTTTTACTTATCGCAGTTATGCTTGTCGGTGTTATGCCGATTATGAGTTTTGCGGTAAGCGATGCACCGACATTTTCAGTCTCAAAACTAAGCGAAACCGATGACGAGGTTAAAATTTCCTTTAATCTTGAAAGTGGTTGTTTTGGTTCACTGGATTTGCAAATAAATGCAAGCGATTATAACAGTGCGAATAAAACAACAGGATTAACCCTTGTAAGTATTGAAAAGGGACAAGGTTATATAGAGTTTTGTGAAGCTAACGAATATCCAATATTTGCTTTGAACAAGACTCTCGGCATAATATCCTTTGCATCTTCTGAATTATTTAATCAGGTTGGATCGTTTCTTGTATATACGTTTACAAAATCCGGTTCATCTGAAACAAAGTTAAGCGATTTTATGTTTGAAATATCAAGTTGCACAAATTCACAAAACGAAAGCTGCTCACCGACAATTATCAACAAGATAGATGACTATCAGGATGAATCAGATGATAAAACGCCAATTTTCTCTATTTCAAAATTAAGCGAAACCAATGACGAGGTTAAAATTTCTATTAATCTTGAAAGTGGTTGTTTTGATTCTATGGATTGGCAAATTAATGCAATTGATTATAACAGTGCGGATAAAACAACAGGATTAACCCTCGTAAGTATGGAGATAGGCCAAAGCTATAAGGAATTTTATGAAGCTCACGAATATGATAAAATCATTGCTATGAACAAGAATAACGGAATGGCATCCTTTGCAACTAATTCTCTATTTGATCAAAATGGATCTTTTCTTATATATACATTTTCCAAGACAGAATCTGCAAAGGGAATAGTTTCTACGAAAGATTTCTTTGTAAAAATAACCAGTTGCTCTAAGTTGGAAACGTCGTACAATCCGATAGTAAATTTCTCTTGGGAAGATAAAGAATCTGTTTTAGATTCACTATATTGGAAAATAGAAGAAGATCATGCAGTGGTATATGGTTGCAAAACCGATTATGTTGGCGATATTGTTATTCCTTCTGAAATTAATGGATATCCTGTTACTGAAATAGGAAAGGATATAGATAGCGAGGTCGGATTTGAAAACTGTAAAAGTCTTACCGGAATTACTTTTCCGGAATATGCGGATATATATAATCTCTCCTTTTCCGGATGTGACAATTTGATAAAAATTGTAATTCCTGACAATATAAAAGGTATATATTATCTGAATATCGATGGTACGGCATATTACAATGATAAATCTAATTGGGATAATGATGTCCTTTATGTTGGAAATCATTTGATTACATCTAAAGAGGATATAAGCGGTGCATGCAGCGTCAGACCCGGTACAATATTAATTGCTAACTCAGCATTTGAATATCGTAATAATCTTACAAAAATTATTATTCCTAACAGCGTGAAATCAATTGGTTACAATGCTTTTTCATCGTGCGATAATTTGTCAGATATAACGCTTCCAAACAGAGGAGATTTATATCTTGATAGAAATGCATTTGACGGAACAAAATACTATAATGACAGCTCTAACTGGGAAAATGGAGTTCTTTATATTGGAAATCATTTGGTTGCAGCAAACAGCGATTTAAAAGGCACTTGCAATGTGAAATATGGAACAAAAACCATTGTCGATCAAGCATTTAGCTCATTCTATGATGGTGATACAGAACTTACGGGGATCACATTCCCCGAAACACTTGAAAGAATAGGAGATGATGCATTCTGGGGCAGTTATATAGAAGAAGTTGTAATTCCTGATAGTGTTACTTATCTTGGCAACGATGCTTTTTGGAGCAATTCGGATCTAAAAAAGGTTAAATTATCAAACAATTTAAAAAATGTTTCAGCTTTTGGTATGTGTGATTCTCTCGAAGAAATTGTTATTCCGGCGGGTGTAACAGAAATAGGTAATGGCGGATTCGTATTTTGCGAAAATCTTAATTCAATTGTTATTCCGAAATCTGTAACCTGTATTGGAATAAGGGCGTTTTGTGAGTGCAATTCACTTAAGGATGTATGCTATTCAGGAAGTGAAGAAGAATGGAACGAAATAAAAATTAAGGAATATAATGATCCCCTTATCAATGCAACAGTTCACTTTAATTCGACAGGTCATGTTCATACGTTAGATCACATCACCGTACCATCCACCTGCAAGGTTGCGGGAATGGAGTATGACATCTGTTCGGAATGCGGCGAGACGTTTAACGAAAAGACGCTTCCGCTTGCTGCTCACACATGGGGCGAATGGACGGTTGTAAAGGAAGCTACAACAACCGCCGAGGGTCAGGAAAAGAGAACCTGTTCCGTATGCGATAAGGTCGAAACCCGTGCAATCGAAAAGCTTAAGGTTATCAAGGACGACAAGACGGGAATCGAAATCAATTACAATGATGAATACGATTCCGACACCGAGATTAAGGTCGAGGAGCAGTTCAGCGGAAAATCGTTCCAGCTCATCAATACCGAATTCGGTAAGGTCAATTCAAAAATCTATGACATTGCAACATACAAGGACGGCGTAAAGGTTCAGCCGAACGGCGAAATCACCGTTAAGGTTCCTCTTCCCGACGGATTCACGACAAACAAGGTCTTTGTCTGCTATGTTGATTCTGTGAGCGGCAAGGTAACAAAGATTCCGTGTGAGGTCAAGGACGGATATGTTATCTTCAAGACAAACCATTTCAGCGAATATGCAATCGTTGAACAGTCGGCAAACGTAAAATCCGTTTCTGTTTCTGACATCACGCTGAACTACAAGAAGTCAACCACCCTCAAGCCGACAATCAAGGCTGATGAGGGTGCAAAGTATACGGTGAAGTATTCATCATCTAACACAAAAGTTGCAACGGTTGATGAAAACGGCAAGGTCTATGCTGCAAAGAAGGGCAGTGCAACAATAACCTGCACCGTAACCGATTCCAACGGCAACACGGTACAGGACACCTGCAAGGTAACGGTCAAATACTCTTTCGGTCAGTGGCTGATCAAAATCCTCCTCTTTGGCTGGATTTGGTACTAATTTAATAAAGCACAATCTCCGTGGAACAATCTGCGGAGATTTGCTTTGGTGCATTTATGCACGGAAATAAACCCGACAACTCATTTGCAAGCTGTCGGGTTTATGTGATTGTTTGTATTAATTTGTAACAATCATCAAAGGTATTCAATTTTACGGATTTATGAGCCGAGCTCATCAGGTCTAACCTCTATAACAACGTGCTTATTGGTCGATATGTTCCTGACCAATAACGCAACAGTCTCAACGTGTGCGGTGTGTGGGAACATGTCAACGGGCTGAATTTTTTTGACCTTATATCCGTTGCGAATGAGGAAAGATATGTCTCTTGCCTGTGTTTCGGGATTGCAGGAGATATAGACGATTTTCTTCGGGCTTAGAGTGACGACGGAGGAAAGAAACGCCTTATCGCTTCCCGCTCTCGGCGGATCCATGAAAACAACGTCCGCTCTTTCGCCGCTTGAAGCCATGTCAACCATAAATTCGCCTGCATCTGCGCAATAGAATCGAATATTCTTTGTGTCATTGAGCTTGGCGTTGGCGATTGCGTCGTGAACTGCGTCACGGTTGACTTCAACGCCGATGACCTGCTTAGCTTTCTTGGCGGCGACAATTCCTATTGTACCGATGCCGCAGTAAGCGTCGATAACGGTCTCTTGACCCGTGAGATTCGCAAACTCCATCGCTTTATTGTAGAGCTTTTCGGTTTGGATGGGATTGATTTGATAGAACGATTTCGGCGATATTCCGAAAACACAGTCGCAGAGCGAGTCATTGATATGCCCCTTGCCGTAAAGCACCTTTTCCGTCTCGCCGAGAACCATGCTTGTATCGGAATTGTTTATATTTTGAACGATAGTCGTAATCTCGGGGTGGATTTCAAGCAGTTCCTTTATAAAAGCGTTCTTGCCGGGAAAAACGACAGTTCCCGTGACAAGCACAACCATGATTTCGCCGCTCTTGAAGCCGTGCTTGACAAGTACATGACGCAGAAATCCTGTGTTCCTATCCTCGTTGTAGGCCGTCATACGGTATTTAGGCATCATTGAACGAATCGTCACGATGATTTCATCGGCCTTTCTGTCCTCAATTCGGCAGCGGTCGACGCATACGATTCTGTGCGATTTGGACTGATAAACGCCGGAGATGATTTTGCCGCCCCTCGTTGAGCCGAAAGCTGCCTGAACCTTGTTGCGATAATGGTAGGGGTGCTCCATGCCGATTATTTTTTCAACATGGCAGTATTTGCCGAGGAGCTTAACTACCTTTGCCTCCTTAAAGCCGAGCTGACGCTCATATGTCATGTTTTGTAATTGGCAGCCGCCGCATTTTCCGGCGACGGGGCAAAAGCTTATTTTCTGTTCTTTCTTGGATTTTTTATCGTTCATTTTCAGGTTCCTTATCAATTATTTTGCAGATTCCGACTGCCGCCGTGCCGAGCAGAGCGATTGCAACCCAGCTGATTATTGTGCCGTTCCAGCCGAAGCTGTCCGAAAGCAGAGCGAAGCCGTAGGCCGATGCTGCCGAGCCGACATATGTCATGAAATTGAGTGTGCCCGAAAGCTCGGAAACGTTCTCGTTGTTGCCGTAAATTCCGGGAATAAAGCTGATGAGCACAAGGTTAACGCCGTGCATACAGCCGACGATGAGGGCACATATAACCGCTGTCAGGATGACAGAATGACTGCCGAAGGCGACAAGAATTATTGTTGAAACGGCACCGACGGCGAAAATCATAAATCCGCATTTGAACGGCTTTCTGCCGGTCTTGTTATAAAGCCTTGAACAGATTTGCAAGCTTATGTATGAGAATATCGGAATAACTGCACTGGTGAGAATTGACTTTTCACTGCTCAGTCCGAAGGATTCATAGATATATGTCGGCAGCCACGTCGTTACGCCGTCACGAAGAACTCCTTGGAAGAATATCGCCGCAAGGGTGAAGATGAGCAGAACTATCTGCATGGCCGGACTGCGCTTTTTACTTTTTTTATCCGAGGATTTTTTAAGAACATATTTAATGTCAGCAGAGCGTTCTATTTTTGTCAGCACGGTGTACCATGTTATTGCCATTGCAATTCCGCAGACTGTTGCAATGAAGAATACGCCTTTCCAGCTCCAAACGGAGATTACAACAGGTGAGAGCAAATATATAAGAATGGTTGCAATGGTACAGCCGAGGTTGGTCTGAACACAGCCCTTGTTGAAATCGTCCTCGCTCATTGCCGTTTTCATTATTTTAAGCATCGGCGGCCACATGAGCGACTGTGCCAGTCCGTTTACGCCCCAAACAAGGCACATCGGAACCGCTCCCTTGACAAATGGAATGAGCAAATTCATTGCTGCCGTTACGAAGAAGCCGAGCGTCATCAGCTTCTTTGGGTCAAAACGATCGCCAAGCTTGCCGCTGATGAGCTGACCAACGCCGTATGTAATGAATCCCACGGTGGTGACTGCGCCGGCCGCCGCTTTTTCGATGCAGCCGTCTGCTATTATTGCCGCAATTACAGCGGCAAAATTGATTCGTGTAAGGTAGCTGACGAAATAAGCCAGCGAGCAGAGAAATATGAGCTTTTTTGAGTTTTTGCTGTCGAGTTTATTCATTATTCAACGCCCTTAGGTTTCTTCATTGTGAGTGAGATCCTTTTCTTTTCAATATTAACGTCGAGCACCCAAACCGTGACAATCTGTCCGACCTTGAGCACATCGGAGGGGTGCTTTATATAGCGATTTGTAATCTGCGAAACGTGAACCAGCCCATCCTGATGAACGCCGATATCAACAAATGCGCCGAAGTCGATAACGTTTCTGACCGTTCCTTTAAGCTCCATGCCGGGTTTGAGGTCTTTCATGTCCATAACATCAGTGCGGAGCATCGGCGGTGGAAGCTCGTCACGAGGGTCACGGCCGGGGCGCATAAGTTCCTTGACAATATCCTGCATTGTCGGGACACCCACGCCGATTCTTTCGGCAACTTTTTCTTCACCGAGAGCAGCAATTTTTTCGTTGAGGTCGCCGATTTTATTCTTTGCTGCGTCATTGACCGTGTAGCCGCAGATTTCAAGCAAAGCCTTTGCTGCGGTATAGCTCTCGGGGTGAACGCCTGTGTTGTCAAGCATATTTTTACTCTCGGGTACACGCATGAAGCCTGCACACTGTTCAAACGCTTTTGCACCGAGCTTTGGTACTTTTTTAAGCTGGGAGCGTGACGTGAATTCGCCGTTTTCCTCACGATAAGCGACTATATTTTTCGCAACGGTCGAGTTGATTCCCGAAACTCTTATCAAAAGTGACGGCGAAGCGGTGTTGAGGTCAACGCCGACGCTGTTAACGGCATCCTCGACAACGCCGTTGAGTGCGCTGTCAAGCTCTTTCTTGGGCATATCATGTTGATACTGGCCTACACCGATTGCTTTTGGGTCGATTTTAACCAGCTCTGCGAGCGGGTCCTGCAAGCGACGAGCTATGGAAACCGCACTTCTCAGCGAAACATCGTACTGAGGGAATTCCTCTGCAGCAAGCTTTGAAGCGGAATAGACCGATGCGCCGGCCTCGCTGACGACCATGTAAGCCGTGTCGGTGTCAAGCTCCTTGAGAAGCTCGGCAGTGAAGATTTCTGTTTCTTTGGACGCCGTCCCGTTGCCTATGGCGATGATTTGAACGCCGTATTTTTTAATTAAATTTTTGATCAGAATTTTTGCTTGTGCCTGCTGAGCGGCGGAGTGTGTGATGTAAGCCACTCCTGTGTCAAGCACACGTCCCGTTGCGTCAACAACTGCGACCTTGCAGCCTGTTCTGTAGCCGGGGTCAAGTCCGAGTGCAACCTTGCCTTTAACGGGCGGCTGAAGCAAAAGCTCTCTTAAATTGAGTGAGAAATTTTTGATTGCCGATGCGTCGGCTCTCTCGGTCAAAGCGGAGCGAATCTCACGCTCGACCGACGGAAAAATCAGTCTGTCATATGCGTCAACGCCTGCATCTCGAACCGTATCGGTGCAGGGTGAACCCTTGTCGTTGAGTGTTTCGGAGGCGATGACGTTTAGTGCCTTAACTCGGTCAAGCTCAAGACCGACCTTGAGAAAGCCCTCGTTTTCGCCACGGTTAATCGCAAGAATTCTGTGGTCGGCAATTTTGTTGACCGGCTCGGAGTAATCGTAATATTGCTCATAAACGCTCTTGGCTTCGTTATCGCTTGCTTTGACGTTTACAATGCCGACGACGTTGAGCAGGTTTTTAAGCCTGCGGCGGATATCTGCCATATCGGAAATATCCTCGGCTATAATATCCATTGCACCTTGGAGTGCATCATCGGCGGTGCTGACCTCTTTTTCTTCGTTTATGTAGTCCTTTGCAAGCTCAATGGCGGACGGACTGTTCGCCGTCTGAAGATAGATTGCCCGAGCAAGCGGTTCAAGTCCTTTTTCTCTTGCGACGGAAGCTCTCGTTTTTCTTTTCGGCTTGAACGGACGGTAGATGTCCTCCAATTCGGCAAGGGTTGCGGCCTTATCGAGTGCGGCGGAGATTTCATCCGTCAGCTTTTCCTGACCCTCTATTGAAGAACGTATTTCTTCACGGCGCTTGTCCAAGTTGCGAAGATATTCAAGTCTTTCGGAGATTGCACGCAGAGTCTGGTCGTCGAGTGTGCCGTGAGCCTCTTTTCTGTATCGCGCAATAAACGGAATCGTGTTGCCGTCATCGATGAGGGAGACGACATTTTCAATCTGCCATTTCTTTAATTTGAATTCATTAGTCAGTGCAAGAATTATATCCATAAATTACCTCGTTTTAATTTGTCTGATGTCTGTGCCGTCAAAGCGGAGCAGGGTGTAGTTGTTGAGAATCCTTGAAGCGATTCGCTCACTGTAGGTGCTCAGAAGCTGTTCGGGCGTTAGATTGGTGCTGATAATTGTCGGCTTGCCTTCAAGCTCTCGAGAATTGACAATATTGTAAAGTGCGGAAACCGTGAATTGTGTTGTGAACTCCGCTCCGAGATCGTCGATTATCAGAAGGTCGCAGCCGAGTATATTTTCCTCGGTGTTGCCGTCGGAACGGCCGAACTTCTCTTTTTCAAGCTTGTTGAAGAGGTTCTGTGCAGAGGAATAGATAACTCCGTAGCCTGCCTCAACGACCTTGCCCGCAATGGCAAGGGAAAGGTGAGTTTTTCCGAGCCCCGTATGACCGTAGAGCAAGAGACTTGAAGATTTTTGGCTGAATTCGGCAGCGTAGGTTTTGCAAAAATCCAGCACACTTTCCATCCTACGGCGAGGACTTGTACCTACACCTTCGGGATAGTAGTCAAGTTTGAAATTGTCAAATCGGCAGTTGTTAACAGGCAAATTTGAGCAAAGCTTTTCATATTCAAGCGATTTAAGAAGCTCCTTGAAGCAATCGCACATGATCCCATTGACGAAGCCCTTGTCCTCGCATTTTTTGCAGCTGTAGCGGACATTGAGCCAGTTTTCGGGAAAGCCGGCATTCTTGAGAAGCAGACTGCGTTGTGTCTGAGCGGCAAGATTGATTTCCGAAAGCTTTCTGATGTATTCCTTGGCGTCGTCAGCACCCATGCCAAGAGCCTTGATCGTTGCCAAGCCTGCCGAGGACATCTTTTCCTCGGTCTCAAGAATTTCCGGAACAGCCGCAACGGCAATTCGATGGTGCTCCTCACGCTCGGCAAGTGCACGGCTTCTTCTCTCGGCCAGCTCCTGCTCGGCCTTTTTATATGTTTCCTTGCTGTATGCCATGTTCAGCTTCCTTTCTTGTATACCGGCAATGCGTCGCCTCGACGGTTAATTTCGTTAATATCAAATGACACGTTGGCCTGTGCAACAGGCAATTTTTTTCTGCGGTATTCTTCTTTTTCTTTCTCAATATCGTCGGGAGTTTTGATTCCCTTGGAATGCCAGTTCATCAGAATTTTATTCATGTAGGGGAAGCTTATCTTGCTTGAATGATTTAGCATCTCCTCATATGCAAGATAAATCATTTCGACGTTGAACTTCAGCTCGACTGACCATGTTCTGAGATAAGCCGACTGCGACGAGGACGGGCGAGGGTTCTGAATACCGGCCATTTCGGCAAATTCTTTCCAAAGCTTGTTGCAGGAATTGAGAATTTTAATTTGTTCATCCGCTTTTTCAATCGTGTCGATTTCTCTTTCGCCCCAGGTTTTTCCGACCTTTGAAATGTAGGAAAAACCGCTTTTTCCTACGGATTTGCAATAGTCTACGAGCATGTAGATAACCTCAATAGGCAGGCCGTAGTGATCGTGCATCATCAGCAGAGTGCTTCGGCTGTCGTAGCCGAGGGTCTTGCCGAGCATTTTTTCAATATCGGAGAACATTGCGAGAATTTCGGGATCTTCTTTGCATCTGGTCATTATCTGCTCACTTGACGGCTTCGATGCGGCAATTTCCTCAAGGCGTTTCGGCTGTTCCGTAATTTTCGGCTTTTCCGAAGAAACGGGGGCAGGGGTAACGGTAACGTCCGTTCCGATAAGAACGCCCCAGCCGGCGATGACGGTCAGTGCATCCTCAACATCACCGACGCTGTAGCCGATTTCCTGCGATATTTTGGCAGCGTCAATCGGCTCGGATATGTGTCGGCATATCCAAAGCAAAGTTTTGAGCTGAGAGGCGCTCGCTAACTTTATGTAGTTATCCACAACCTGAGCCGGCACAGCGAACATTGAACCGAGAACAGCGGAATTGAAAATATACGACATTATAAACTTCCTTTTGTCTTAATAATTACATTCACCATTACATTATACACTTTTACGGCGAAAATTTAAACAGAAAAATTATATTTTACACGTCCTTTTCACAAATACAACCGCTTGTGCCGTTCGGTGGTGTCAATCACAATTTGCTCGACAAAAACGCCAAAAAATGCTGAAAACGGGATGATTTAGGCGGAGCGTGACCGAGTCGCAGCGAGACGCTGTCTGCAAAAGTGATAATGGGCTCCTCCTTCGGGGGAAGCTGATTAAACTCAGCGATGAAAATAATTTTATCAGGCTTTTTCGGTGCGTTGCGACTTAGTAAAGTACATATTTCACAAAAAAACTCAACTAATATTGTTTATTAACACTAAGACAAGCACCTTGCACTTTGACGAAAAATAATTTATAATACTATGTGTAATGGTATAGTCAGTTTTTTCTACGCAATTTGCATGTCTCAACTGTGCGACATTGTTTTTAATTTGTATAATAGGAGTGTTGCTTATGAAACGCAGGATTTTGTCCGTTGCCATAGCACTTATGATTTTGACTGTCTCGGTGATTCCGGGACTTTCGGCCTTGGCGGCGGGAACCGTTCCGACTCTTTCCGGCGGAGTTTATCAAATCGGAACTGCCTCGGAGCTTATTTGGTTTGCCGATGCGGTTAACAGCGGTTCGCAATCCATAAAGGGTAAGTTGACTGCGGATATTCAGCTCAACACTGCCGGCTCAACGGCTAACAAGTGGACGCCTATCGGTACACAGGAAAGTCCTTTCCGCGGAACGTTTGACGGTGATGGACATACCGTCAGCGGCGTTTATGTTGATTCCGGTATCGACTGTGCAGGCTTTTTCGGCAGCGTCGTTATGCCGAGCGAATATAACGAGGATTCGGATGTTCCGGAAAAGATGACATCGGAATTTGTTCTTCAGCACACCCGAACAAGCATTAAGAATATCAAGATAACAAATGCCGAAATCCATGGCGGCTACAGCGTCGGCGGTCTTGTCGGCTATGCCGAGAATCTCGGAATTTCCGACTGCTCATTTGACGGTAAGGTTTACGGCACGGGAAACAGCGTCGGCGGACTTGTCGGCTGGTCATACTATTATACTGTTATCAATCAGTGCTTTTCGACAGGCTCTGTAAGCGGCGGTCAGCGTGTAGGAGGTATCACGGGATATGCCAACGGTAACACGGTTGTCGTAAAGAACTACAGCAGCATGGCTGTTTCGGGCAAGCTGAATATAGGCGGAATCGGCGGCACTCTATCCGGCGCATTCCTCGAAGGCTGTTTCTTCCTCGGCTCTGTTTCGGCGGAGGACACGGTAGGCGGACTTGTCGGCTATGCCCTGTTCTCAACAATTTGTGACGCTTATGCCATTGCTCCCGTTACAAGCACGGGCAAAGAGGTCGGCGGTGCAATCGGTTCGGTTTACGGCAGCGAGTGCGGCAGCAGCTTCTACAGCTATGAGACATCGGGCGTTGACGGAACGACGGGTATCGGACGAACCCTGGCAGACATGAAACTTTCCTCATTCGTTAAGGAGCTTAACGGCAGTAAGGCATACTTTTGCTTTGACTATACGGAGATCAACAACGGCTATCCCGTTCTTGCATGGATGCTTTCGCTTGACGTTTGGGCGGGCGATCGCTCCGTTCCGCAGAAGAATTCAAGCGGTACATATCTTATTTCAAAGCCCTCGGAGCTTGCATGGTTTGCGGCCTTGGTAAACGGACAGCTCAGCGGCATGGATGCAAATCCCAATGCCAATGCTACCGTTACGGATAATCTTCTTATGAATATCAACGTCAATGATGAGAGCTTCGGCGTTATCGAATGGACGCCTATCGGAATTGACGAGGCTCATGGATACAACGGAATTTTCAACGGCGGCGGTTACAATATCGCAGGTCTTTATACGTCCTCAACCTCAGGCGACAGCGGCAAGAATATCGGCCTTTTCGGCTATGTGAATTCGGGTACTGTCACCAACACGGTTGTGCTTGACGGTAAAATCTCCGGCATTGAGAATGTCGGCGGTATTGCAGGCTATGTAAAGAGCGGCTCGATTCTTAACTGTGCCGTTGACAGTGAAATAAGCGGCGATAAGGCAGTCGGCGGTATAGTCGGCAACCTCGGCGGCTCAACGGCAAGCGTAGCAACATGCGGTATGCTCGGCAGTGTCGTCGGAACGAATTATTCGGACGATAAATCATTTCTCACAAATGTCGGCGGCGTTGTTGGATTCAGCAATAAAGCGACTGTAAATAAATGCTTTAATTATGCGACTATCAGCGCACCGAATGCAAGATTTGTCGGCGGAATCCTCGGCTATAACTCCGCAGGAACGCTCACAAACAGCTACAATACGGCCGCACAGATAAGCGGCAATGTTATGGTCGGCGGACTTGTCGGCTACAATAATAACGGCACGGTCAGAACCTGCTATGTTTCAAGCAGGGTAACGGGTGCAAGCCAGGTCGGCGTTGCTTTCGGCAACACGGTCGGCGCAAATGTTTCGGGTGTTATATTTGACGGAACATACAAAACAAACCTTTTAACAACGGGCGCAACGGAAAAAACTCCGGCTCAGATGACCGGTTCTTCGTCCGTTTCCAATATCGGCTTTTCAACCTCCGACTGGAGAGCAACGTCCGATGATACATATTTCTATTACTATCCTCAGCTCACTTCAATGTACAACATGTCTTCTGTTAAGGCGATAAAGGACGGCTCGGTCAGAAGCGTAAAGAGAGTTCAGAACAAATATGTTGCCAAGGTTCAGATTGACGGACGCACGGACACATATTATGAAACGCTCCCCGAGGCTATCGGCTATGCTTCAAGCACAAGCTCAACCGTTCTTCCCACAGTCTATGTTATCCGTGATACGGAGCTTAACTCGACCGTGAATATCACTTCGGATATAGGAATTTTTTCGGAGGACGGTGCAACCCTTTCGAGAGCGGCATCGCTCACTGCCCCGATGTTCAATGTTACGGGTAAGCTGACGTTAGGCTCGAAGATTTACGGCGACGACAGCTCTGCGGATTTCTATATCGACGGCGGCAAGGTTGCGGCAACGGCTTCGGCAATCAAGGTTGCGGAGGACGCAACTTTAACGGTTCAGCCGGGCGTTGAATTCTATGATTTCAGAACGGCCGAGCAGTCGGCGGCGACGGTAATGGGTGCTTTGATTTACAATCAGGGCACAACCGAGATCGTCGGAGGTATTTTCAGCGGTAATATCGGCACCTCGGTCGGCGGCGTTATTTACAATCTTGAGGGTACTGTAAATATCAGCGGCGGAATATTCAGATCAAACGAGGCAACTCAGGGTGCGGTTCTTTATAATAACGGCGGACAGACTGTTATAACAGGAGGCACATTTACCGGAAATATTGCAAAGCTCAAGGGCGGCGTTGTAGCTTCCTACAGCGTTTATGCCACTACGGCTGTCGGCGGAAAGGCTTCAATGACCGCCAACCAGGCGACCTACGGCGGAGCGATTTGTGCAATGAATTATTCAACGGTTGAAATCAGCGGCGGCACGCTTTCCTCAAACCGTGCCTATTCCTCCGGCGGTGCAATTCAGATTGAAACAGGTGCAGAAGTCAGAATTTCAGGCGGCGATATTTCAAGCAACACATCAGATAAAGCACGTGGAAACGCCATCTACAACGGAGCAACGCTCTCTCTTGATGCGGCGGCTCAGATAGACTCTTCAAATGATATTTACCTTGTCAGCGGCAAGACGGTTGACATCAGCGGAAAGCTCACATGCTCTGGCTATGCGGCGACGATAACTCCGCAGGCATATGCCGAAAAGACAAAGGTTCTCGGCGGCAGTGCAATGAGCACGAACTATATGAAGTTCGGCCTTTCAAACTCCAACTGGTACACCCTTGCGAACGGCACAATAACCAGCATGGAGACCACGACGGTTGCCAGAGTCAGCAAGGCGGGAGCTTTCTCGGTTGAGTACACCGATTTGACGGACGCTTTCGCTGCGGTCTCGGCGGACGAAACGGCGATTATTACTCTTGTTGCAAACGCTACCGTGTCCTCAACTATTACGGTCAACGGCGATGTTACCCTCCTCTGCGACGATACGGGATACAAGGCAATCCGCTCGGGCTCATTCTACGGAATAATGTTCGATGTCAAGAAGGGCTCTGTTCTCAGACTGGGTACTTCGGTTGCCGATAACGTTCAGCAGTCGCAGGCGGACTATGAAGCAGGCAAGGATTCCGACGGATTAATGATAATCGACGGCGGCAAGGCGTTGACAGGCGTTGTCGGTGCGGCAGCCGTGAATGTTCAGACGGGCGGCAGTCTTTATATGCATGAAAAGTCCGTTGTTCAGAATTGCAAGAACACCACGACAGGTGCAATCACCGTTTCCGGCACAATGTATATCTACGGCGGAACGATAAGAAACAACGAATGCAATTACGGCAGCGTTTATGTCAGGTCGGGCGGTAAGCTCTACACATATGGCGGCGTTATAGCCGATAACAAATCCGCAACCAAGGGCGACGCCGTTTATTCGCTCGGCAGAGTGACAAGAGTTGTTCAGACCTATGATTATCTCTATGTTGAGAAGGAATATGACGAAAATGGCAATGTCATCGGCTCAAAGGATCCCGTTGCGGCCGGATCTTCAAAGACCGATATCATGATAAAGAACGGCGAAGCGGTTTACAGCTCGACGAACGTTATTTATATTGATACGGCAGCGAACGATATCTATATCACAAGCATGTCGCAGGTTCCGGAGCAGACGGAATTCAAGCGTTACGTTATGACCCTTGACTGTGCAAAATATACCGTCGGTAACGTAATTGTTTCCGGCAAAGATACAATCAATAATTATATGTATTTCGATACCTATGTTGATGGCTATTGCATTCTTTATACAGGTAAGCTCGGCATAAATAAGCTCGTTGCGAAGAGCACCTCGGGATTGATTATTGACAGAAAGAACAATCTTGTTTCAGGATTCAATTTCAACAGCCTGACCGTTAGCAAGGTCGTTTCACTCTTTGAAAATGACGTCGTTTATATCAGAGTTTATGACGCAAATAATACGATGATCAAGAACACAAACAATGTGACAACAGGCTGTACCGTAAGGCTTATTGATGCTTCCGGCAATGTGATTGATTCGCTGACGGTTGTTATTCACGGCGACGTCAACGGCGACGGCTACATCGACGGAAGAGATTCGGTCATAACAAGAGCTATCGCCGGCGGAATGATTAGCGGCGATAATGTAACAGCGGCACAAACTGCGGCGGCAGACGTCAACTTTGACGGAACGGTTACTTCGATTGATGCCGAACATCTTGACCTTGCAGGTCTCGGCTTACAGACGATAGCCCAAAAGGCATGATAAAATAAAATTCAGGCGGTGCTTCGTAACAGAAACACCGCCATATTTTTCTCTATCATTAATATAACGACGGGAAATATGTCGAATAAGTTTTGATGTTATTTGTATTGAATTTTAAAAATGACTGTACTATAATAATTTCCGAAAAAAAGAAGGAGAATTTTGAATTGGCAAAGAATAAGTATGAAATTGACATGGTCAACGGCACAATTATGCCCAAACTGATTACTTTTGCGATTCCGCTCATGCTTTCGGGTATTTTGCAGCTTCTTTTTAATGCCGTTGATATAATAGTTGTCGGCCGTTTCAGCGGAAGTCAGTCACTTGCCGCCGTCGGCTCAACGTCCTCTTTGATAAATATGCTCACGAATCTGTTCATCGGAATTTCTCTCGGCGCAAATGTGCTTGCCGCCCGATTCTATGCCGCAGGTAAACATAAGGAAATGTCCGAGACCGTGCATACTTCGATTTTAACCGCATTCATCAGCGGAGTTTTAATGATTTTTGTGGGAATTTTCTTTTCCCGTCCTGCACTTGAACTGATGGATACCCCGTCGGATGTTATCGAGCTTGCAACACTTTATATGCGCATTTATTTCGTCGGAATGCCGTTCTTTATGCTCTATAATTACGGCGCAGCGATTCTCCGGGCCGTCGGCGATACAAAGCGTCCGCTGATTTTCTTGGTGGTTTCGGGCGTTACGAATGCCTGTCTCAATCTTTTGCTCGTTATTGTATTCAAAATGGATGTTGCCGGCGTTGCAATCGCAACGGTAATTTCGCAGATGATATCCTGCGTTCTCGTTCTGACCTGTCTTTACAAAACCGATGCCGTTTATCAGCTTAGATTCAAAAAGCTCAGGATAAAATGGGAATACCTCGGTCAGATTTTTCGAATCGGCATTCCGGCCGGTATTCAGAGCACGCTTATCAGCTTTTCAAACGTGCTTTTGCAGTCGTCGGTCAATTCCTTCGGTTCGATCGCAATGGCAGGCTACACCGCAGCGAATAATGTTCTCAGTTTCCTTTATATGGGTGCAAACTCAATTACTCAGGCGTGTATGAGCTTCACCAGTCAGAATTACGGTGCACGCAAACCCAAACGAATGGACAAGGTTCTTATTGACGGCTTGATTCTTCAGGTTGTGATTTGCCTGACGCTCGGCGTGCTGGCATATGTCTTCGGTAATCAGGTTTCGAACATATACACCGATGACCCGAATGTTATTAAATGCTCGGTCGAGATTCTGGCTCTGACAACCGTGCCGTATTTCCTCTGCGGATTTATGGATACCTTCCCCGGCGTTCTGAGAGGAATGGGTCGTTCAACCGTTCCGATGATTCTTTGTCTGCTCGGTACGGTCGGCGTGAGAATTTTGTGGATTTACTGCTTCTTCCCGCATAACAGAACGCTCGGCTACCTGTTCGTTTCCTATCCCGTCTCATGGATAGCAACAATAGTCATGCAGCTTATTTATTATATTTTCATCAGAAAAGAAGTTCACAAGGAGCTGAATGTATCAAGTGAATATACGCTCGTTTGATGAATGACAAGTTAATCTGTTTATCGAATGCCATCGGTTATAGACGTAAATAAGCGTCCGCTGACACATCATGCAATGAAAAATTAAACTACAAAAAGCTGACAAAGAAAGGTACGGCAACAATAACCTGCACCGTAACCGATTCAAACGGAAACACCGTAACGGATACCTGCAATGTTACCGTTAAGTACAACTTCGGCCAGTGGCTTATAGTAATAATCCTCTTCGGCTGGATTTGGTATTGATAATTAAATGAATTATGCCTCCTCTTGAAAAAGGGGAGGCATTGTTTTTTGAAGAATGATTATAACATCAACCTAAAGCCGAACAGGAGCAAAGTTATGTCATTTTGTAAGATTTGTGACATTTATCAATATTGCTTTTTCATAAATATATGTTACAATAAAATTATAATAAATTATAAATTATAAAAGGAAAAGATTATGAAAAAGTTTGTTATAGCTATTGCTGCTTTAGCGGTTGTAATTTTAGGATTTTTTGCGATTGAGAGCAGCTATTCAAAAGATAAAATTGAATTTGTCGGAGAAGCTAAAATTATTGAGTATTATTCAGAAAAACTGTATTTCTATTATTCATTACAAGATGAATTTGATGCGACGGCGAATCTGTTGGATTTAAACACAAAGGTTGTTGCACTTGATGAAAATGCAAAAATTCAATTTAAACTTCCGCATAAGCCGATTCGTGTTTATGAATTGGCGGCAAACGAAAAAGGAATTAAAATCAAGGCTAATTATAATAAAGAAAGTCATCTATACACTCTATCCGATTTGTATTCCGCTGAGGTCTGCGAGTACGATGTCGTTGTTGACTATGGATTAACAAAAAATATTTATTGCTTTCAGATTTATAACAAAACATATATTGAAAAGAATCGAGCAGAAAAGCCCTCGACGGAGTTTGTTAAAAGCGGTTACAGCTTATCCGCAATATCGGACAAAATTGCTGTAACATCAAACAGCAGAGAGTATCAAGAGGATACGTTAACATTTGTTTTTTCGGTCGGAAACGCCGCAAATAGTCCGATAAAATGCTCGCTTTTTAAGCTTGAAAAGAAAGTTGGAAACGCTTGGTATTCGGTTAAGGAAAATGATGTTATATATAACGCCGTAGTCTATGAGAAATTTAAGCAGCAAGCCGAAGCGACAATCGAAACGAACGAAAGCAATACTGTTAAATTACCGGTAACGTTGGGAACACTCTTTGATTTGGAATCTCTCGACGGTATATCAAGCGGAATTTACAGAATCGTAGTTCCGTTTAACTGTAAAGGTGAGAATGGTTACTCTATTTCAAATTCATTTACAGTCGGATATGTTTGTTGAAAGGGTCGATGTTATGAAAAGAACTGTTATACGCTTGGTCATAATGTTGGTTGTATCTTCCCTCCTGTATGGAACGATTTTACTTGCGGTATTGCCGAAAGGAAAGTATTCCGAAGATATAAGTCTTAATGTTGACGACGATGTTCTGCAAAAATATACAAGCATGAATGTTTCGGCAAAGGATTTTGAAGAAAGCAACATTGGAATTGAGCAAAATGTTAAGGATAGAGATTTGTATAGCTTTAAAGGAAGCAGCAATAACTACCTGAAAAAGATGGACGGTGTATTGACACTTACGCTTTTAAATAACAGGGACGGAAATCAAAAAGAATACAAAGCTGATGTCAAAAATTTTTTCCCGTTCAAAACATTAGCGCAAATTACTATACACGGAGAAAATGTTGATATCAATTACAAATATAATTTTTGGTGTTTGTTTTTGCTGTTGGAAATCCCCACGGCGATTGTTTTGATGCTCATAATCTTAGGAAAAAGGAAGAAATATGATTTATAATTTCTATGAAGATATCGAACTTGATAGTTACAAAAATTTAATTGGTTTTTAGTTGAAAGATGCGATGTGTTCACATTCATGTTTCTGCAGTATCATTGTTGCTGCCTCACAAAAGAGAATTTTGATATGGTCAGTTACGGGAAGCATTCAATCGGCGACAAATTTTATGATTCCTGCGGCACAGAGCTGGAAGAAGAGAAAAAACAATATCGAGAATATATGAATAATAATCAAAAGACCGAGGCAAGGGTTTGCAGTGTCCAGTAAAAGCAAAGCAACATATAGTATATAAAATAAAGAAGTCTACCACATGCGAGAACAAAAGGCAGAAAGAGAAAAAAGGTACAGTGAAGCAACACACGGGGAGGTTGAAGAAAGGGGAAAGAAAAGAGGAAAAAAATAAAAAAGAATGAAAAAAAGTGTTGACAAAAGGGGGAGGGTTTGGTATAATAGCAAAGCTCACTTGAGAAACGGCTCTGCTGAAGCAGTTCAGGAGTGAGGATGCACCTTGAAAATTAAACAACGATTAACAGAAATTACCCTGAGTAACCACTGATTAAATGACAAGCACAAATCTTGACGGTATATTTCCCGTCATATCGCCCAAATCATCTTGGCAATACGAAAGTATTACCTGCAATGCTTTGAACAATCTGACAAAAAATCTACTCGTCAATATTTGCACTCACAATTAATCATCGGTTACTAAGATTTCTTAAGTTTTGTAAAAACAAAACGTACTTTTAAAACAGTAATATCTGGAAACAGATAAAAGCCAGCAATGGCAAAATGAGCGAATTAAGCTCTGAAAATGATTTAAGCGCAGAGGCGTTTAGATATAATTTTTAGAGAGTTTGATCCTGGCTCAGGACGAACGCTGGCGGCGTGCTTAACACATGCAAGTCGAACGAGAATCTGTGGAAAGAGGATTCGTCCAATTGAAGCAGAGGACAGTGGCGGACGGGTGAGTAACGCGTGAGGAACCTGCCTTTCAGAGGGGGACAACAGTTGGAAACGACTGCTAATACCGCATGACACATTGAGGTCGCATGGCCTTAATGTCAAAGATTTATCGCTGAAAGATGGCCTCGCGTCTGATTAGCTAGTTGGTGAGGTAACGGCCCACCAAGGCGACGATCAGTAGCCGGACTGAGAGGTTGAACGGCCACATTGGGACTGAGATACGGCCCAGACTCCTACGGGAGGCAGCAGTGGGGAATATTGGGCAATGGGGGAAACCCTGACCCAGCAACGCCGCGTGAAGGAAGAAGGCCTTCGGGTTGTAAACTTCTTTTACCAGGGACGAAGGACGTGACGGTACCTGGAGAAAAAGCAACGGCTAACTACGTGCCAGCAGCCGCGGTAATACGTAGGTTGCAAGCGTTGTCCGGATTTACTGGGTGTAAAGGGCGTGTAGGCGGAGATGCAAGTTGGGAGTGAAATCCATGGGCTCAACCCATGAACTGCTTCCAAAACTGTATCCCTTGAGTATCGGAGAGGCAAGCGGAATTCCTAGTGTAGCGGTGAAATGCGTAGATATTAGGAGGAACACCAGTGGCGAAGGCGGCTTGCTGGACGACAACTGACGCTGAGGCGCGAAAGCGTGGGGAGCAAACAGGATTAGATACCCTGGTAGTCCACGCTGTAAACGATGAATACTAGGTGTGGGAGGACTGACCCCTTCCGTGCCGCAGTTAACACAATAAGTATTCCACCTGGGGAGTACGACCGCAAGGTTGAAACTCAAAGGAATTGACGGGGGCCC
>OLHG01000237.1_pt1 | contig 39830 bp, 44 predicted proteins | sample 1605971 | NCBI WGS metagenome assembly OLHG01 (sample SAMN03283289) | human gut metagenome | biome: human-associated habitat; material: feces | host: Homo sapiens | place: Peru | collected 2012 | reverse complement strand
TGGAGGGATAGACAATTATACAAATGCAATTTCTGATTTATATCAAGACAATTTTGGAGAAGGAATATTCACTGGTAAGGGAATATATGATGTTGAAATTTTTTCTAAGGTATTAAAAAATGAAATCCCTGAAAATACGGTATTAAGCCAATTTTCTCACATTTTACAAAGAGCGTTAAAAGATGAGATTCTGGATATTGCAGAGATGATTTCGGATGTGCCAGAGGGGCAAGATACATTAACCAATAATGCAACACAAGTCATTGCAAGGTTGGATGGAGAAGATATCGTAGATTTTATTGATTTGCTTAGTGATGAGAAAAAGCAAGAAATATTTGAGAGAAACGAATATTCATATAATCTTTATAGACAGGGACTAATTCGAGAATCAACATTAGGTGGAATTATTAAGGGAGATGTTTCGATATTTGTTGAAGAAATCATTAAAGAAGTTTCGGAAGGAAAAGAGTTAAAGAAAATCGGAGATGAGGGCACTTATAGTGATGCAATAGAGACAAATGGATATGTCATAAAGTTGGGCGAAACTAGAGATAATTTTGAAATACCATACCATCCTAATATTTTGCAACCTTTGTTGAGAGAGAAAATCTCAGACAAAGAGGGCAAAGATGTTTTAATTGTCGAGGTACAAGACAAGGTTGATACTAAAAACGTAACAGAACAGCAAAGGCAAGAGTTGATAAATAAACTTAAGAAATCTAAGATTAAATGCAAAGATATTCTATATGGAAATATTGGAATTCTTCAAAAGCCTAACCAAAGAAGATTGTTTGATGGTGTTGGAGGAATAACAGACCATAAAAACATAAAAGAAGAAACACTAAAACCGGGAGAGCCAGTTGTATATGATACTGATATGATAGAATATGATGATTCTGATAGATAACCATTGCATAAAGCAAATAATATGATATAATGCTGATTAGTAAAAGGCGAAAGAATATAAGACTAACATTTGAAATTTATTAACATACCAAGAGTATGCCGATAAATTTCAAATTTGTTTTATAAATAAAAGTCTTGGAAAGGAATTAAATAAAATGGATTTAACAATTGAAGTGGAGGATTACAAGTTAAATGTGAGAGCTGCTGGAATTATAATTCATAACAACAAAGTCTTAACACACAGAAATCTTAACTCGAATCACTATACTTTTATAGGAGGAAGAGTTGAAATCGGCGAAGATTCAGCAACTACCGTAAAAAGAGAAATTGAAGAGGAACTTGGAAAAAAAGCTGAGATAATAGAACATGGAGGCGTAATAGAAAACTTTTTTGAGATGAAGGGTTCTAAATATCATGAGATATTATTTATTCATAGGGCAGAATTTGTAAACGAAGAAGATAAGAAAATTGAATATACATTGAAAAATAGAGAGGGAAAGGACTATTTGCAATATGAATGGGTAAATATAGATAAGATAGATGATTATCCAGTAAAACCAGCAATAATAAAAGAGATATTAAAACAAGGAAAATTTCCCGTACATACGATAAATAAAGACTAAGTGGTTGCTTTTGTAAATAAAATCTGGTATAATTATTTACATAAAATTTGTAAAGGAGGAATCGTACATGGCGAATACCAATAACGATCGGAAAAAGCAAATATCCAAAATCATAGTAACAATTGCAATTCTGTTAATTGCTACTGTGGTAACTGCCAACCAAGTAGGTGAAAGCGAACCCAGCAATACTGGAACTCAACCCAATGGACAGACATCTTCTTCGGAAGTACAAAACCCTCAAGGTGAGCTTAGGCTCACGATGATTGATTGCGGACAAGCAGATTCGTTTTTGCTTGAACAGAATGGGGAAACTTGTCTTGTCGACTGTGGAACACGGTCCACAGGAAAAGATGTTGTACAATATCTAAAGAACCAAGGAATCACAAAAATTGATTACCTATTTGGAACTCATCCACATGACGACCACATGGGCGGCATGTATGATGTGATTACTAACTTTGAAATAGGTAAAGTAATTATTCCAAAAGTAAAAGATGGTACAGTTACCACCAACTGGTATCTTAAGCTTATGAAAGAGCTTAAGCAAAACTCATATAACATCGAATATGTGAGTCTGGGAACAATTTACCAGCTGGGACAAGCAACCATAAATGTTATAGGCCCTATTAACGAACCTGATGAAAACAAAAACAACTACTCTACGGTTCTAAAAGTATCATTTGGAGAAATGGATATTATTATGACCGGAGATGCCGAGAAGAAGGTGGAACAAGATATTATTGAATCTGGAATCAATCTGGATGCAGAAATCCTGAAAGTTGGTCATCACGGAAGTGATACATCAACAAGTGAAGCATTTTTAGACGCAATCTCACCTGATTATGCATTGATTTCTACAGAAGTGGGAAACAAATATGACCATCCCATAAAAGTAACGATGGACAATTTAAAATCTCGCAACATAGAGGTGTATCGTACAGACGAGAATGGTACGGTTGTAGCTCACATAACAACCGAAGATGTTTCGTTTGACTGCCAGCCAGGTGACTATCTTAGTGGTACTGAACTGGCTGAAAGGAGTACAAAAAATGATTAGTTATGCATCAATAGACAGAATAGAGGGAGAGTACGCAGTTTGCGAACTTGAGCTCGTGGATGTTATGGAAAGCAAGAAGATGGACTTTGAGGATAAAGAAACCGCAATGGTAGACATTCCGGTGACTGAATTGGAGCTCTATGCAAAAGGAGCCAGAGAAGGGGACATTCTCATTGTGAAGCATAACAATGGCGATGTAGTTACTGTTTACTGCAGAGATTATGCGGAAAAACAAAGACGAATCAAAATGTTACAGGAAATTATGGGGCAATAGAGATGTTGCATAAAGAGGGGAATTTTCCCCTCTTGTTTTAATATTAAACTATAATTGGCAAAATTCTATTTATAATATTGAAATTAAAGCCATTTTGATATATAATAATTAGGTGTATAAAAATAAAGGAGAGATTTTATGTTTCAAAAGTTAGATGCTGTAGAGCAGAGATATGAAGAACTTACTAAAAAAATAGCTGATCCTGAAATAATTGCAAAAACAAGTGAATGGACACAATATATGAAGGAACATGCTGAAATTGAAGAAGTAGTTTTAAAATATAAAGAATATAAAAAGGTAAAACAAAGTTTAGCAGATGCTGAAGAATTAATGAAAGATCCAGAAATGAAAGAACTTGCAGAAGAGGAAGCAAGAGAAAATAGAGAACAGTTACCTAAACTAGAAGAAGAGCTAAAAATATTATTAATTCCAAAGGATCCAGATGATGACAAAAACATAATATGTGAAATCAGAGGAGGAGCTGGTGGAGATGAAGCAGCTCTATTTGCAGGAACATTATTCAGAATGTACTCAATGTATGCAGAAAGAAAACATTGGAAACTAGAAGTGCTAAATGAAAATGAAACAGGTTTAGGTGGATACAAAGAAATTTCCTTTATGATTTCTGGTAAAGGTGCTTATAGTAGGCTAAAATATGAAAGCGGAGTTCATAGAGTACAAAGAGTTCCAGAAACAGAAGCAAGTGGAAGAATTCACACATCAACAGCAACTGTTGCAGTTTTACCAGTAGTAGATGATGTGCAAATAAACATAAATCCAGCAGATATAAAATTAGAAGTATTCAGAGCATCAGGTGCTGGAGGACAACACGTAAATAAAACATCATCAGCAGTAAGATTAATACATATTCCAACAGGAATTGTAGCAGAGTGCCAAACAGAGCGTTCACAAACTCAAAATAGAGAATATGCTATGAAATTATTGCAATCAAGATTATATGAAAAAGAAAGACAAGAAAGAGATTCGAAACTTGCAAGTGAAAGAAAGAGTCAAATTGGAAGTGGAGATAGAAGTGAAAAAATTCGTACATACAATTATCCACAAGGACGTATAACAGACCATAGAATTGGTTTAAGCATTTATCAAATGGAAGATTTCTTAAATGGAAATTTAGATGAAATGATAGACAATTTAACAGCTGCGGACAGAGCAGAAAAACTAAAAGGATCAGACGAATAATAGAATATAAATAATAGAAAATGAATACAATTTATTAGTATTCATTTTTTATTATAAAATATGTTGAAAAATGTAAAAAAATGTAGTATTATGTATGCAGAATATTGAAAGGGGGATTTGAAAATGTATAGTAATTACGGAATGAGTTCAACATTAGCTACAACAAAGGTTGCATCTAGTGCAATATGGACAATTATAGCAGCTATACTTGCAGTAGTTGGAGGTATAGTATTATACTTCACATTTTTAAGCAAAAAGAATGAGGGAAAATTTACAGGTTTCTTAGGATGGATGTATGATTTCTTGACATTCAAAAAAATGATGATAGAAAACTTACTAAAAATCTTATACCTAATTGCAGCATTATTTATAACATTAGGATCATTTGCACTAATATCAACAAGCTTCTTAGCATTCTTAATGATGTTAATATTTGGAAATGTAGCAGCAAGAGTAGTATATGAATTATTATTAGTAACACTAGTTATTTGCAGAAATACAACTGATATTAATAAAAAACTAAGCAAGTCAGAAGAAACAAAAAAAGAGGAAAAATAAATAAAATATAGGCCAAATAAAAGGGCCTATATTTTTTATGCACAAATAGATTCGTTTCATAATCAAGTTTTTACTGAATATAAATTAGAAAAAGCGAATTGGAAGTGAGTAAATTGAATGAATTATTAAAAGTTACATTATTAGGCCTTTTCTTTGGCACATTTGGAACTACCCTAGGAGGAATAATTGGAATAAAATTTAAAAATCCATCAAATAAATTTTTAAGTTTTATACTCTCATTTGCATCTGGATTAATGACTGCAATATTAAGTTTTGATTTAATTCCAGAAGCATTAAAAATTTCGTCCATTCCTAATGCTGTAATAGGAATACTCTTGGGTATAATATGTATGATAGCTTGCAATGTAATAGTAGATAAAAAGTTTAAGATACAAAGTTCAAGCACTGATACAAAAAGAAATTTATTAAGAACAGGAATAGTTACCAGTATAGGCTTGGCACTACATAACTTTCCAGAGGGGTTAGCAATAGGTTCAGGTTTTGGAGCCTCTCTTACATTAGGGTATTCATTGGCTGTTGCAATTTGCATACACGACATACCAGAAGGAATATCGATGGCAGTGCCGATGAAAAATGGAGGAATGCAATCTGGTAAAGTTTTGTTCTACGTGGTTTTATCTGGAATAACAACAGGAATAGGAGCATTTGTGGGAAAAATAATAGGAGGAATATCTGAGGATGTTATTTCTATTTGTCTAACATTTGCAGCAGGAGCAATGTTGTACATAGTTTCTGGAGAGCTAATACCAGAATCAAATTCATTATATAAAGGCAGATTTCCTGCAATTGGTAGTATAATAGGGTTTATATTAGGACTAATTGCAGTAAGTATTTAATAAGAACAAATGTTTTTATAGAAGTATTGACTTTTATTAGTTGAAAATATATAATAACTTTCGAATATAAAACGAAAGGATTACATATGAACAAAGAAGAAATAATTAAAGGATTAAACGATAAACAAAAAGAAGCAGTATTAGCAACCGAAGGACCTTGCCTTGTAATTGCTGGTGCTGGAAGTGGAAAAACAAAAGTATTAACGCATAAAATTGCGTATGAGATAGCAAATGGTGTAAGGCCTTGGAATATACTTGCAATAACATTTACAAATAAAGCTGCAAACGAAATGAAAGAAAGAATAGAAAAGCTAATTGGAGACGCAGCAAAAGACCTATGGATGGGAACTTTCCACTCAATTTGCGTAAAAATATTAAGAAGATACATAGATAGAGTGGGATATAAAACAGACTTTGTAATATTTGATACATCAGACCAAAAAACATTGATAAAAGAATGTATAAAAGCACTAAAAGTAGATGATAAACTATTCACAGACAGAGGAGTACTTACAGAAATAAGTAATGGTAAAAATGAAATGCTAGAACCAAAGGCATATGGCGTGAAATATGCTGGAGATTTTAGAAGAGAAAAAATTGCAGAATTATACGCATTATATCAACAAAAATTAAAAGAAAATAATGCTTTAGACTTTGATGATATAATAAATCTTACAATAAAAATACTAACAGAAAATCCAGATGTACTAGATTATTACACAGAAAAATTTCAATATGTATTAGTGGATGAGTACCAAGATACAAACAAAGCACAATTTATGTTGGTGTCAATGTTAGCATCAAAATATGGAAATATAACAGCCGTAGGTGATAATGACCAAGGAATTTATAGTTTTAGAGGAGCTGACATTAGCAATATACTAAACTTTGAAAGAGACTTTCCAGGAACTAAGATAATAAAATTAGAGCAGAATTATAGATGTACAGGCAATATCTTAAAAGCTGCAAACGCAGTAATTAAGCACAACGAAAATAAATATGACAAAAAATTGTGGACACAAAACGAAGAAGGAAAAATCCCTTGTATTTACAATGGAGAGGATGAATATGATGAAGCAAGATACATAGTAGAGCAAATAGAACATCTAAAAAGAGAGGAATACTATAAAAATTCGGATTTTGTTGTGTTATATAGAATGAATGCTCAATCAAGAGCAATAGAAGATATATTAATGAGAGAAGGATTGCCATATAAAGTAATTGGAGGCCTAAAATTCTATGAAAGAAAAGAAATAAAAGATATAATTGCATATTTAAGATTAATTCATAATACAGCAGATAATTTATCTTTAAAAAGAATAATTAATGAACCAAAAAGAGGAATAGGTAAAACGAGTTTAGACAGGGTTCAAGAAATATCAGAGAACTCTGGTATACCAATGTACGAAATAATAAAAGATGCAGAAAAATATGAATTAAGCAGAGTGTATGCATATTCGAGGGAATTCATCGAGCAAATTGAATATCTAAGAGAGCAGAAAGATAAAATTAAAATTTCTGATTTAATAAAAGAAACCTTAAACAAAACAGGATATACAAAGGCACTAGAACTTGAAAACAGTGTGGAAGCCGAAACAAGGATAGAAAACCTAGAGGAGTTTTTAACAGTTGCAATAGAATTTGAAGAACAAGAAGCGGACAATACTTTGGCTGAATTCTTAGAAAACATAACACTTTCAAGCGACATAGATGGAATGGAAGATCAAGAAGACTCTGTAACATTGATGACTTTACATAGTGCAAAAGGACTTGAATTCCCAGTTGTATTCCTAGTGGGAATGGAAGAAGGAATATTCCCAGGATATAAATCAATAGGAGAACCACAAGCACTTGAAGAAGAAAGAAGACTATTTTATGTAGGAATAACCAGAGCAAAACAATATTTGTATCTAACTTGTGCTAAACACAGAACAATATTTGGAGCAACAAGCTATAATCAAGTATCAAGATTTGTTCAAGAAATTCCAGAAGAGTTATTAGAAGGCTATGCTGAGATGGTAAACAGTGGTTCTAATGAAGATGAATTCAAAGACTCTGGTTATAGATGGAGTTATGGAAAAGGACAAACTGTTAAAACATACAAGATGGATGAAGAGGACAAGAAGAACACTGCGAAAATATTACAAGAAAACAAGAATGCAGGGTTCCAATTTAGAACAGCAGAGAGTTTCTTAAATTCAATAAAACAAAATAACCAAAACAGTAATGTAGACCTAAGCAAATACCAAGTTGGTCAAAGAGTATATCATAAGAAATTTGGAGAAGGTACAATAACAAAACTAGAACAAGAAGGAGATGATATCAAGGTAGACTTAGAATTTGACAAGGTTGGACATAAGAGGTTAATGGCAAAATTTGCTGGCTTAGAAATAATAAAATAAAAAACAAAAAATTATATGATAAAAAAATCATATAATTTTTTTTGAATAAAACTAAAATTGAAGAGCATAATAAAATTATCTAAGTCAGAAAGGAAGGATAAATATGGCGAATTTAAGTCAAGTAGAATTACAAAATTTAAGACATTTAATAGGTGCACACGAAACATCATACCAAAAATTAAACGCATATGCATCACAGGCAGTTGATCCACAAATTAAGCAGGTATTCACAAAATCTGCACAAGATGCACTAAACACAAAACAAAAATTAATGTCATTTTTAAATAATTAGGAGGTAAGAGCATGGACGAAAAAACAATGGTTAATGACATATTAGACGGAGTTAAATCTGAGCTAAAAACATATCAAGGAGTAATAATTGAAACAGAGAATATGCAACTAAGACAAACAATACAACAGATAAGAAATAATGATGAAAGTTTTCAATATGAGTTGTTTAAAATAGCACAAGCAAAAGGATACTACAAACCAGCAGCACAAGCAACACAAACAGAAATAATGACAGTCAAAAACGATTTACAATAAATAAAAAAGGGGATGTTATATCCTCTTTTTTAAATTTATTTTTTGCCTTGTTGCTTTATTAATATATCTATTAAAGAATCTACAATAAAACGATTCTTTTTATTTAGTTCATTATAACCAGAAATAGAATTATAACTAGAACAATCATCAGGATTGTTAGTCATAGTGTATAAAACGTGGTTGGGAGTAATTTTGTACGCATCGCATAATTTGATTAACGTAGAAATACTACCAGAAGAGAAACCTCTTTCAATTTGACTAATATATCTAGGAGCAAGACCTGTAATATCGGCTACATCCTCTTGGGTATAACCTTTCATCATTCTATATTTCTTTAAAGCTTTGCCTATTTTTATTTTATCTGAATCCAAAATAATCACCTATTAATAAATATATCAGTATATTATTCAACAATAAACGATTTTTTATGCGAATAAAACGCATAAAAATAAGAAAAAATCTCGAAAAGTATTTACAAAAGGAAATTATTGATATAAGATATGAATATAATAACCAAATTTTGAAAATATATGGAGGTAAACAAATGAAACAAAGTAAAAACTTTAAGCTAAAGAACAAAAATGCTATAACATTAATAGCACTAGTAGTAACAATTGTAGTACTTTTGATACTGGCGGGGGTAAGTATAAATCTGTTGGTAAATGAAAATGGTATAATCCAGAAATCAAAAGACGCAAGAAACGCAAGCAGAGCAGGTTCAATAAGAGATGAAATAAGCCTATGGGAAGCCGAAAAGTTTGCATCAGATAATGGTGCAGGATCACACGAAAGTATGGATGACTTCTTAACAAGATTAAAAAATAGAGGACTAATAAGTGAAGATGATATTCAAACTATAAAGGATACAAAAGAACTAGTAATAGGAAAAGAAACAGTAAGATTCCCATCGGATGCTAAAACTTTGGTGCAAGCATTTAAAGACGGAGAAATAAAAGTAGGAGATTACTTAAATTATAATGATTATGTAGACGAAAGTAAAACCTGCACAACAAGAATCAACGAAAATGGATGGGCAGACCAAACATATACAGCAACAAAAGACACATACTGGCAAGTATTGGGGCTAGATGAAACAGGTGAGAAGCTAATGTTAATCTCACAAAGTCCAATAAAAAAGGAAATGAAAACAGATACTACAGCAGAAGATTGGGAAAAGTCACCATATCTGGTTTTAAAAGGCGCATATTCATATGTAAATTGCAAAACAATATTAAACAATATAAGTGGAATATATAGCACAAGTTTAGGAACAGCACAAAGTCTAACAGCAGAAGAAATAAATAGATTAATAGGAGTAACAGTAGATTATACTAACAAAAAAGTATATGCCAATACAGACTCAAGCACTAATATAGACGAATGGGGAGTATTAGGAAATCAATATACATATACATCAAGTGATTATACACCAGAGAGTTATATAAATAATAAGACAAATGCAACAGAAGGTACTAAAACGGATCCAGCCACGGCATATTATTATCAATGGGGCAACTTAACAATTGATGACACAATAAAGACAATATTATTTAGTGGAACAACAAGTGATGCAAACTTTGCAAAGTCTTACTGGCTAGCTTCGCCCGCAGTTATTGCTGGCTCTGGCGGTGCTGACGTCGGTCCTGGTGCTGTTCGTTACGGCGGTGTCTTCGCTGGCTACGATGTGTTCGGCTCGCGCGGTGGCTGGTATGCTTTCGGCTTTGGCGTCCGCCCCCTAGTTTATCTAAACTCTAATATCACTATTGAAGATTTGCACGTAATAGATGGACAAGAAGATGATTGGTCAGCATACTCAAATAATGATTCTGTAGCAAATGGAAATGCAACAAACGGAGAGGCAGGCAATTACGGAAATTCAGGTGGAGGAGTCGGCTAATAAGTAATAACCTGTTTGGATGCAAAACATAAACAGCAAAAGCCCCAAGAAGGCCTCGTGACTTCTGGGGGCTAGCTTTAAAAGAGGAACAAATGAAAATAGAAAAAATAATAAATATGGTACAAAATATAAAACAAATATGCAAAAATTATATAGTACTCATAGAAATGGGTTCATTTTATTATTGCTATGGAAAAGATACTTTTATAATTAGTTATCTAGAAAAATACAAAATAAGAATTTTAGAAAACAATATCTACTCATGTTCTTTTCCAAAATCAGCATATAATAAAGTAATAGCTCAATTAGAAGGTAAAAAAATAAATTATATAGTACTAGACAGAAGAAACAATTATGAAGAACGAGAAAACAGTAACTTTAAGAATTTAAATAATTATGAAAAATATTATGAATTGGGAAAAACAGAAAATGCAAGCAAAATAAGAATAGAGAAAATAACAAATTATTTAAATACTCATAACAAAGATAAGGAACTAATAAGCAAAATAGAGAGTTTAATAAATGAAAGAAGAAAAATTTAAAGTAATCAATTACATTAGAGAATTAATAGTTTATATGGATGTACATCTAAACAATTTCCCTAAAAAAGATATAGAAATTAAAAGTAAATTAAAAGAAGAAAGCTATGAGTTATTAGAACTTGCATATAAAGCTAATCTTACTTCTCAAGATAAAAGAGAAGATCTAATAGAAAACATAATTGCAAAAGTTAAAGTCATAGATTTTTTACTAAATTTATGCTATGACAAAGAGATTATAAATAGCAAAAGATATGTAAAATTTGGGCAAAAATTAGATGATATAATAAAATATGCAACTGGATGGAAAAAGACTACTAATATAAATTAGTTTTATAGGGCTTGGTTGATGTGGCTAGCTTCGCCCGCAGTTAATGCTAACTCTGACAATGCTAACTTCGGTCCTGGTGCTGTTAATAACGGCAATGTCAACGCTGGCAACGATATGTTCAACTCGAACGGTAACTGGAATGCTAACGGCTTTGGCGTCCGCCCCATAGCTTCTATACACTGTGGTTATATGCTAATATATCATATAAGAGATAATATAGAAACAAACCGTAGTCCTTTAACATAATATGTTATAAATAAAAATAGATAAATGTAATTGTTAGTAGCGTTTGCGAAGGGGATTATATTTTAGAACTGTTTTTGAAGTAGCTTTTTAACTACTTCTTTTATTATTATAAAGGGGTAAACTAATGAAAAGAAAAAATAATTTATATCAATATGCTTGTAAGATGGAAAATATAATGCAAGCTTTTGATGAAGTATGTAAAAATACAAAAAACAAAAGAAAAGTAAGAAAATATAAAGAATATAAGTGTGTTTATATAAGCAGAATATACGATATTATGATAAATAAAAACTATGAAGTTGGACCATATACAGTTTTTAAGATATATGAACCAAAAGAACGAAGAATAGTGAGTCAAAATTTACAAGATAAAATTATAAATCATTTAGTAAGTAGACAGATACTTTATCCGACTTTAAATCCTTGCTTAATACCAGAGAATGTAGCAAGTATTAAAGACCGAGGAACAAAAGAGGGATTAAGACTTGAGAGAAACTTTATTAGAAAGTGTAACATAAAATACAAAGACTATTATATATTAAAATGCGACATTAGTAAATTCTTTGCGAGTATAGATCATACGAGATTAAAAGAAAAAATAGTCAAAAGAATAAAGGATAAAGATGCACTCAATATTGTATTTAAAATAATTGACAGCGAAGAAAATGGACTGGGAATAGGCAATATGACTAGTCAAGTTTTAGCAGTGTTTTACTTAAATGATTTAGATCATTATATAAAAGAAGATTTAAAAATAAAATATTATGTAAGATATCAGGACGACTTTTTGTTGTTTCATCCTTCAAAAGAATATCTAAAAGAGTGTTTTGAAAAGATTAAAATATTTTTAAATAAAGAAAAGTTAGTTCTAAATAGAAAAAGCAGAATATATAAAAACACGAATAATTTTATATTTTTAGGACGCAATAAAAAGGGAGGATATGCAAAATATAGAAGTATGAAAAGAAAAATAAAATATAAGAAATATCTATATGAAAACAAAAAAATAGATTTAATTAATCTAACTAACAGCATAACTTGCTATAAAAACCTATTGAAAAAGAGCTAATGCGATAAAGCGTTAGCCATATTTTTTATTTTGTCTATAAATTCATAAGCTTCTTTAATTGATAAACTATTAGTATCCACTTTTGAAATTGTATCTAACATTTCCTGCAATCCGTTTTTTACGGTATATTCACATATACTATAAGATGTGTTATTGTCTATTATCTTAAAATCAAAATTATGATTTTTAAGTAACTGAAAATATTTATCTTTTGCAGAAATAGGAAAGCCACATTTTAAAACCTCATCGTTAAACTTAGTAAGTTTTAGTCCTAAAGAAAGAGAAACACGTTTAGCATCATCAGCTAGTAAAATATAAAAAATACCAGATTTGAACAGATAAATATAATTGTTTTCGCATAGCTTTAAATTCTTATATGTATCATATAATTTGCTCATAACATTTCCTTTCTTTTGTTATTTAATTCCTTTATTAAATTCGAATCCATCGTGAAGTCCTACAATATAAGATAGATAAATTTCCTCTGTAAAAAGACTGCTCTTAATATCTATAAGTTCATTGAACAATGTTTTATCGTCATCTGAGATTTTAGATACAAAAGATTGGTATTTATTTGTGTACACATCATTAAGAGATATGTATTTTAAATTATCAAGCAAGATAGAATAATTGTCTTGAATTCTGTTTTCTATAAAACTATTTAAAGTATCTATATTCATAATATAAATTCTCCATAAGTATATTTTTTTATTTATAATAACATACTTATAGATATAATGCAATAGACTTGTAGAATATTTATTTCGAATCAATAAAATTATAAAATCATTATAAGGAATATATTTAGAGAGGCTTATTTACTATGAACTATTATGAAGAATTAAGAAAAATGTTTAAACAAAAGAGAGAAGAACTAAATATGAAGCAAACAGAGGTTGCAGAGCAGGCAGATATTTCTAATAACTTTTATAGCAATATAGAAAGAGGAAAAACAAAACCTAGTGTAGAAACAGTTTTAAAAATTTGTACGGTATTGCAACTCTCGTTAGATAGGATCATATTTTTTGATAAAATGACTAACAAAGAATTAAAGTCAAAAGAAATCAATAAAGAACTAGAAAATATAATGAGAAAATGTGACAATAAAAATATAGATGATATGATCTTGTTTTGCAATAGTATGTCAACAATACTAAGTAAGATGAAAGAAGATTAAAGGACTGTATAATAACAGGCTTTGTTTGTGTCGTCAAAAATAAGTTTATTTATTTTTTATAAAACCAGTGATCAAGTATGAAGGCTAATAGAAAATAGATAAACTTATTTTCAGTTTCTATAAACATGTCGAATTTTAAGAATATATGCCAAGCAAATACAAAGAGGAGATACATATAATAAAGCAAGAAAAGTAGTAATAATAGCAATAACAGATTTTGAAATAGATGTAACGAAAGAGTTAAAAAGAATGGAAACAATATGGAACGTAAGAGAAAAAGAAAAGCCAGAGAAAGTGTTGACAGACGTGTTTGAAATACGTATAATTAACTTAAAAAGAGTAAGAGAAGCATACCAAAAGGATAAGAATAATAAGAAGAACCAATGGGTAATGTTTTTAGAAGATCCGAACTCTAAGGAGGTTAAAGAAATTATGGAAAAGAATGAAGATGTAAAAAAAGCAGTAATAACAGTAAGAGAAATGAGCGAAGATGAGAAGATGGAAAGATTAGCAGAACTAAGACAAAAAGCCATAATGGATGAAAAAGCACTATACAATACTGGAATTAGAGAAGGAACAGAAATAGGAAAAGAATTACGGAGTAAAAGAAACAAAAACAGAAATTATTAAAAGAATGTTGAAAGATAATTTGGAAATAGAGTTAATAAAAAAATACTCTGGAGCGACAGACGAAGAGATTGAATCCGTAAAAGAAGAAAAATAAAATCTAAAATTATGTAAAGTAATACTTGAGAAAAAAATCAATTTAATATAAAATATAAAAAGTAAAAATTAAAAAGATAGGAGCTGTTTATCATAAATATAGTAAAAAAATCCTTATCACATTTAAGAAAATCAGTAAAAGTAGTAATAATAATGGTAATAGCGGGAGTAATGTTAACAGGACTAACTCTTTACATATATAAACCAACCTATAGTGTAACACTAAATGATGAATTTATAGGATACACTCAAAATAAAAGCCAATTACAATTACGAATTAACGAGGCAATGAGAAAAGGTGATGGAGAAAATGTTGCATTTATGCAAATAGATAATATGCCAGAATATAACCTTTGCTTATTAAAAAGAGATGTTGAAACAAACGACGAAGAGATATACAACAAAATAGTAGGCGATGGAACTGTATATTATAGATATTATGCTATACTAGAAGATGGAGAAGAAAAATACAATGTTTCTAAATTTGAAGAAGCAGAGGATGTTATACAACAGCTAAAAGATAAAGAAAGTACAAACGCTGAAAAGATAACAATAGCAGAAAAATATAACACTACGAAGGCTGAATTTACAGATGTAGAGACTTGTGTATCATCTTTATATAAGAAAAAAGTTGTTAAAGTTAGAGCAAGTGGAATCGGAGTATCTGGAGTAAATACATCAGGTGAAAAAATAGAATTAGGAATTGCTCTAATAAGACCAATATCAGGAGTAGTAACCTCAAGATTTGGTGGAAGATGGGGAAGAAGCCATACAGGAATAGATATAGGAGCAGCAAAAGACACTCCAATACAAGCAGTAGCAGCAGGAACAGTTACTGATGTTGTAGATGATGAATGGGGTGGAGGATATGGTAGACATTTATTAATATCTCATGGAAATGGTGTACAAACATTATATGGACATTGCAATAGTCTAAATGTAACGGTAGGACAACAGGTATCACAAGGACAAGTTATAGCATTTGTAGGAAATACTGGAAGATCTTACGGTAATCATTTACATTTTGAAGTAAGAGTTAATGGAGTGGCACAAGATCCACAAAACTATGTATATTAAAAGTAAAAGATGTAGATATGACATTATCTACATCTTTTAAAATAAAAATGGCAGACTTCAGAGAAAAAGTCTGTCATTTAGTATTTAAGAAAAATATTTATTACAAACCCTTATTGCGTGATTTTTTATAATTAATTTGCCAGATTCATATAGTTTTGCTATAAATACTGGAGAGCCATTAACATATGTAGCAAATTCGGTTATGATTGATGAAAATGTATTTAGGTTAGGATATTTAGAATTTATATTATCCAATACTAAATAAAATGAATTATTATAACTATATAGCATTGAAATCTTTGATATCTTATCTACATCATATAAATTAATAGAAGATAAAGATTCAACAAACTGGCAAAAATCTTCAAAAGTTGAAAATCTATATATTAGAGAGGGAAAAGAATTGCTAGGTGATTTTCTTGAAACCTTAAACCTCTTTTTTGGAATTATATTTTTTCTATCTTCAGAACGGCTTCTAGTTATTGTTACAATAAAACTTCCACTATCTAATGCAAGTGTTTCTACTTTAAGATCGTAATTGTCGGTAGAAAAACCATAATCTCTTTCTGCTTTATCTAAAACGGCTAAAAATAAAGATTCTGTTTCTTGAGAATTTGCCATAAAAGAATGGAAATCTATATCATTAGCTTTTAAGTCATCCATACTTAATGTTATTTTTATCTTATCATTATTTACCTTTTCGAATTTCATTAGATACCTCCCTAAGTGTATACTTATATTATACTACTAAAATACAAGTATTGGAATGAGTAAAATTTGGAAAAAACGATACTCAATATATTATATTACTCAAATCGGAAAAGTGTAATTGATAATATATCATATAATTATCAAAAAATAAAGCGAAAAATGGCAAAAATAAAAAAATATATTTCAGTATAAGTATTGAAAAAAAGTACTTTTCAATATATAATACAAGAGGTAAAAGTGTTTTAAATAGCATTTCCGTAAGATTATAAAGTAACATAGGAGGAATTAAGATGAAAAACAAAAGTACTTGGGTATGTATATTATTTATTTTAGCAGGACTTGTAATAGGAGGACTAATAGGACAATTAACAGAAGGTGTTAATTTCTTATGGTGGTTATCTTATGGACAAGAATTTGGACTAACAGAACCATTACAACTAGACTTAGGAGTTGTAAGATTAACTTTTGCAGTAATCTTTAAAATAAACATAGCAAGCATAATAGGAGTAATTATATCTATGATAATATATAGAAAAGCTTTATAGACAGTGGTAGAAAGGAATTGAATTGACAATAAAAAAACTACCAACATTAGAAAGACCCTACGAAAAAGCACAAATGTATGGAATAGAAAATTTATCAAATTCTGAGTTATTGGGAATAATAATAAAAACAGGGACAAAAGAAAAAACATCAGTAGAGCTTGCACAAGAAGTTTTATCTATAGAAACAAACGGCAAGGAGAATATACAATTTTTGCAAGATGTTTCAATAGAGGATTTAACAAAGATAAAGGGTATAGGAATAGTAAAAGCTATACAAATTAAAGCTATATGTGAACTTAACAAAAGAATGGCAAGACCAATAAATAAAGAAGTAATAAAGATAAATCGTCCATATGACGTATATCAATTATTAACAAATGAAATGAGATATGAAAAGAGAGAAAAACTAAAAGTATTAGCTTTAAATACAAGAAATATATTGCTAAAAATTATAGATGTTTCACAAGGTGGGACTAGCTTTATAGCAATAGACTTAAAAGATATATTGGCAGAACCTATAAAAATAGGAGCTTCAAAAATCATATTAGTACATAATCATCCAGCCGGAAGTACACTGCCAAGTCAACAAGACATACAGTTAACAAGAAAATTATATAACATAACCTGTCAGTTGGGAATAGAATTTATAGATCACATAATAATTGCAAATGATAGATATGAGAGTATTTTTAGATTGGAAAGGATAGGAAAAGAATAATGGGTATTTTTTCATTAGTAGGGTCAAAAGATATAGGAATGGACCTAGGAACATCGAATATTTTATTAACAATAAAAGGAAAAGGAATAGTTTTAAATGAGCCTGCAGTTGTGGCAATTAAAAGACAGAATAATGAAATAGTAGCTACAGGACACGAAGCTAAAGAAATGATAGGAAGAACTCCTGAGCAAATTAGAGCAGTAAGGCCAATGAAAGATGGCGTTATTGCAGATTTTACAGCAACCCAATTAATGATAAAAAACATTATAACAAAGGTATGTAAGAGATATAATGCTGGCAGACCAAGAGTCGTAGTTGGAGTTCCTTCTGGAATAACTGAGGTGGAAGAAAGAGCAGTAGAAGAAGCCGTTTCACAAGCAGGAGCGAGAGAAGTATTTTTAATAGAAGAACCAATGGCAGCAGCTATTGGAGCCGGACTTGATGTTGCAGAACCAACAGGAAATATGGTTGTTGATATAGGCGCAGGAACAACAGAAGTTGCAGTAATTTCACTTGGTGGAATTGTCGTAAGTGATTCTATAAAAATCGCTGGAGATGCAATTGATGATGAGATAATAAACTACACAAAAAATAATTTAAACTTAGCAATAGGTTATACAACAGCTGAACAAGTTAAGTTAGAATTAGGCTGTGCAATGCCATTAGTAACACAAAAGTCAATGGAAATAAGAGGACGTGAGCTAACAACAGGACTTCCAGAAAATAAGATTATAACATCAGAGCAAGTACAAGAAGCAATGGCACCAATAATAGAAAGAATAGTAGATTTAATAAGATCAACACTAGAAAAAACTCCACCAGAATTAGTTTCTGACATAATAGAAAGAGGAATAGTGCTAACAGGAGGAGGAGCTTTAATAAAAAATATAGATACGGTAATTTCACAAAAAACAGAGATACCGGTATATATAGCAGAAAGACCTCTAGACTGTGTTGCAAATGGTACAAGCAAAACAATAGAAGATATGGATAAATTAAGAACAGCGTTATTAAAAAGGAAAAAATAATATTTATCTAGGAGAAGAAAATGTATAAAAATAAAAAAACAGGAATAATTGGAATAATAGTTACGGTTGTTATATTGATTATAATTGTAATAATTTCAAACATAAAAATTGAAGACTTTTCTCATATAGGAGGAGCCTTGAGTTCTTTTGTTATGCCTGTTCAAAATGGTATGACTTATATAAAAAATAAAGTAAAGAAAAATGATGCATTTTTTTCAGATTTAACAACATTAAAAGAAGAAAACAAAACTTTAAAAGAAAAAAATAGTGAACTAGAAAAATCATTAAGAGAATTAGAGGTAATCAAATCAGAAAACGAAACATTAAAAGAGTATGTCAATCTAAAGGATAAATATAAAGAATATACCACTGTTCCAGGATATGTAATAAACAAAAGTACAGGGAATTATAGCAACATTATAGTAATAAATATAGGAGAAAAAGACGGAATACAAGTAAATCAACCAGTAATAGCAGATGAGGGATTAGTGGGACATGTTATATCTGTTACAGCAAGCACAGCAAAAGTACAAACATTAGTAGATACTTCAAGTGCTGTAAGTAGTGTTGTAGGAACAGCAAGAGATTCTGTTGTGGTAAAAGGAAATCTAGAAAATAGAGATATGTTAAAAGGAAGCTATATTTCAACAACAGCAACATTGCTAGAGGGGGATAAAGTAGAAACATCAGGACTTGGTGGAATATATCCAAAGGGAATCACAATAGGAAATGTAAAGCAAGTTATTCCAACAAAGAATCTAACAAATAGATATATATTAATAGAACCAGCAGTAAATTTTGATAAATTAGAAACTGTATTAGTAATATTACATTAAAAAGGAAGGATAAGATGAAAAAAACACTTGCTATAGTATTTTTAATATTAACATTTTTCATAATATATTTTCTACAATCCAACTTCTTTATATGGTTCAATATAGCGGGAATAATGCCAAACATTTACGTTATCTTAGTATTGTTTATAGGATTATTCGTAAAAAGAAAAGCAGGACTTATATGTGGTCTTGGATTTGGACTATATCTAGACATTGTACTAGGAAAGACAGTAGGAATATCAGCACTAGTACTAGGAGTAATTGGAATGCTTGGAGAAATTTTGAGTAAAAACTTCTCTAAAGATAGTAGATTTATAGTATGCTTAATGGTTCTGGGAACAACTGCGTTATATGAATTAGCTGTATATCTATTAACAATGTTAAGAACTAGTGCAGACATAGAAATATTAGCATTCTTAAAGATATTGCTAGTAGAATTAGTATTTAATGAATTAATAACAATAATAATATATCCAATAATAAAAAAGGCAGGATATTATCTAGAAAATTTATTTGACGATAAATTTATATTAACAAGATATTTTTAAAAGAAGAAGGTGAGCTATTGGGAAAAGGAAAAGACAAAAATAATAGAATAAGATACAATGTTATAACCATTTTTGTATACTTAATAGGAATTGCACTATTAGCTCAGCTATTTAATTTGCAGATTATACATGGGGCAGAATACAGAGAAACTTCAAATGTAAGACTTACAAGGGAAAGTATTTTAAAAGCAGATAGAGGAAACATAAAAGACAGCTCAGGAACATCACTTGCAAGGGTAGAATCACAAGACACAATAGTTTTATATAAAACAAAGGTTAGCAATCAAACACTAAATGAAACAATATTAAGACTGATAAATTTGTTATCCAAAAATGGTGACAAATATGTGGATAATTTCCTTGTAGATGTTAATCCATATAGATTTAAATTAACAGAAGAAGAATCGCAAAAAAAATGGAAAAAAGCTAATAATATAGATGAAAATGCAACAGCAGAAGAAGTATTTAATTATTTTAAAAATAAATATGAAGTAACAGAAGAAAATGTTGAAGATGCCAGAAAAATAATATCTATAAGATACGAAATATCTTATCAAGGATATAGTAATACGAAATCTATACAAATAGCAGAAAACATAAATAGGAACACGTTGTTAGAGATAAAAGAAAGAAGTTCAGAGTTCTCGGGAGTCGAAGTAGTGGAAGAACCTAAAAGAGTATATCCTTTAGGAAATACTGCTTCACATATTATAGGAAGAATTGGAAGAATAGAGGAAGAAGAACTTAAAGGAAACGAAGATACATATGACCAAAACGATATAATAGGAAAATCTGGAATTGAGTATGTGTTTGAGGAGTACTTAAAAGGACAAAATGGTATTAAGCAAATAGATATGGATGTGGAAGGAACTATAACCAATGAATATATTTCTCAAGAAGCGGTTGCTGGTAATGACGTAATTTTAACAATAGATTCTAAATTACAAGCTGTTACAGAACAAGCTTTGAAGAGTAATATTGAACGAATTGCAGGAGGAGCGTTTTCGAAAACGAGTCCAGCTGATGCAGGAGCAGCAGTAGTACTAAATGTAAAAACAGGAGAGGTGCTAGCAATGGCTAGTTATCCGGACTATGATCCTTCAGCATTTGTAAATGGAATAGACAATAACACTTGGAATTATTATATAAATGGAGACACTAAACCATTAGAGAACAAAGCAATATCAGCAATGTATTCGCCTGGTTCTACATATAAAATGGTAACAGCACTTGCAGGACTTGAAACAGGAAAAATAACAACTAAAGAGAAAATCAGAGATACAGGTGTTTATAGAAAATATAATAGTAGTTGGAAATGTTGGTACACAAGAGGACACGGATACTTAGATGTATCAAATGCAATAGAACGTTCTTGTAACTATTTCTTTTATGAAGTCGGAGATAGAGTAGGAATAGACAATTTAGCAAAATATTCATATTATTTAGGTTTAGGACATAAAACGGGAATTGAATTAAAAGGAGAAATACCAGGAGTACTAGCAAGCAATGAAATTGCAAGACAAGAAAATAGAGCCTGGAATCCAGGAGAAACAATATCTGCTGCGATAGGACAAAGCTATAATACATTTACTCCATTACAAATGGCAAAATATGTTGGAATGATTGCAAATAGAGGAAGAAAACTAGACATTACTGTTGTAAAGTCTATAATAAGACCTGATGGAAGTGAAGTTCCAAGAAATGAATACGAAAGTAAAGTAAGCGAAAAATTAGGATTAACAGCTGATGATACAGAAGAAATGAACTTTAACGAAGAAAACATACAAGCTATTTTAGAAGGTATGAGAGGTGTTACTAGTGAATCAGGCGGAACAGCATATTCTACATTTAAAGACTTCGATATCGAAGTAGGAGGAAAGACTGGTTCGGCACAAACAGGTGTTGAAGGCAAAACTAATGCCTGGTTTGTGGGATTTGCACCATTTGATAATCCAGAGATAGCAATAGTAGTATTTGTAAGAAACGGAGGAAGTGGTGGATACACTGCAGAAGTTGCAAGGGATATAATAGCACAATATTTTGGAATGAATACATTGCAAGTATATGAGGACACACAGGCTATTCCAACAATTCAAATAATAAATTAAAGGATGTAGAAAAATGAGAAGTAATATAAGTATTAATTTAAAAAAAGATAACATTACAATAAAATTAAATGAGGAAGCTTCACAAGAAGATATAATGTATGCATTAAGGAAGAAAATACCTGATTTAAAAAAACTATATCAAGGAGATCACACTCCAATAGTAATAACAGGTAAGATATTAAAAAACAAAGAAATAGATGAAATCCAAGAATTAATAAAAAAACATACAGATGTACCAATAAAGTTTGATAGTCCAAGAACATTAGGACTTCACGGAATAGTTAAAACATATAATAAAGAGATAGCTGTTTCTGAAACAAAATTTCATAGAGGTGCAGTAAGATCCGGACAAAAAATCGAGTTTGAAGGAAGTTTAGTCATAATTGGAGATGTCAATGATGGGGCAGAAGTTATAGCAGGAGATAATATTGTAATTTTAGGAGCACTAAGAGGATTGGCGCACGCAGGAGCAAAAGGAAATAAAAATGCAATAATAGCTGCATCTTCGATTGACGCTCCACAGTTAAGAATTGCTAATGTTATAAAAGAAAGAGAAAAAGAGGAAATACAAGAAGATAACAAAACTTATGCGTTCTTAGATGAAAAAGGAAATTTAGAAATGCAATAAAAGCACAAAATATGATATTGATAAAAAACAGAAGTATATATGTATGTATACTTCTGTTTTAATTTAAGTCAACAACAATAAAATAAGAGTAATAAACAAATAAGGATCATTTACATTCTCATTATACAAAAAGAATATTACCAAAATAAGAAGAACATCGTCAAAATAAAGATTGATTCCTAAAAGATTAAACACAGGAACATTATCAGATTGATGTTTCTCTTTTTTTGTATTAACTGGAATATGATTTATAGAGTAATTCCTTTTTTGTCTATTAAAAGGGGCAGATTTAAATTGAGGAGCAGTATTAAAAAACTGATAATTTGGTCTGCTGTTTTGCACATTCTTCACAGGATTATAATTTTTATTAGGATAACCTTTATTAGAAAAATTCCTATTAGAATAATCTCTGTTGGAAAATTCTATATTATTAGGTATGCTTTTAGATGTACTAGGAGGACAAAGTCCGGAATTCATATGTCTTATATAATTAGGAAAACCAAAATAAGGATAATCAGCTACCATTTTTCGTGTCACCACCAGATTGATTCATTAAATTAATAACCTTCTCGATATTAAACAATTGAATATACTCATCTACTTTTGCTTGTCTACTAGGATTTAAATATGGCTTTAGAGAGCGTAATAAATTAGCTCCTGAATTGTTAGACGAACTATTCATTGCACTCATAATTTTTTGCATTTTCATCATAGTCTCCATATCTATACTGGGATTGTTAGAAGAATCAGACCTAGTACTTGTTTCTGAACTTGAGTTATTAGTATTATTTGACAAAGAATTCAACATTTCTTTTATATTATTAGGAATTTCCTTACCATCCATCATTGATGAAAAGTTTTTTAACATTTCAGACATATCAGCCATATAATTCACCACCTAGAACACGAACAAAATACTAGTAATTTTTGTTATTAGTATTTCCTTTTATTTCTTTCATAATTTCTTCTGGCGTTTTAGAATTTAACATTTGAGAAACTTGATTCATCTTTGTTTCAAGCTCCTTTTTATCCATCTTAGAAATCATCTTCATAAGTTCATTAAAATCCATATTAGCCATAAAACCCTCCACTAAAATATATTCATAAATAAAAAATATAATACTATTAAAAATAATAGTATTATATAATATTCAAAATATAAAAAAGTGTTACTCTAAATTATAATATTTTTTATATAATTCCAATGCTGTTTCAGGAGTTTCGTTTCCTGTAAAAGCTTTTATTGGCGCAAATTCTTCGTCTGATGGAACCTCCAATAGAAGAAGTTTATCAAAGAATCTGAAAGAATCAAAAATAAATTTTTCGAACTTAAAAGAGTTAGGCCTTAAAGGAACTTCTTTCATACCTTCTGAGTTTATAAAAACATTTTTCTTAAATGCTCTATGATAAGGTAGAGGTACGGTTACTAATTTTTTGAAAGCATCTGCTGTAAACAGGTGAGCTAACATATTAGTCTGATTATATAAATTTAAGTCAGCATCAGGTGATAAACTTTCTGGATTTACAATACTTGGTTTGGAATCTACATTTGCAAAGATCCACTCAGGAGATGAAAAATCAGTTTTTCTAATAGATTTACTTGCTATTGAATAGTTACCGGAAATTGCAAGTCCTAAGAATAGAGTATCTGCTAATTTCAAAAGAATGTTGTCTATTCCACCAATAAAAATCCATTTAATATTATTTTTATCTAAATCTTCAACTAATCCGTTAGCTGCAAAAGATTTGAATACATCTCCATTTCCGTTTGAACCTGTCTTGATTGAATATGGCGTTTCTAAAATGATTTTTGCATTTGTATCTATGATTGGAAAAGTATTCTGCACGAAAAACTTAATCTTTTCTTTAGGATAATTGAAATAATTATGTTCTTCAAAATATTTTTGAGTTGCTGAGTTATTTGAAGGACTTGTCATTATGTACCAATATAATGAAATATTGTATTTATTTTGAACCTCTTTTAAACTATCACATGCAAACTCAAATAGAGATTTTTTTGGAGGAACCTCAATTTCATAAGTTCCTTTTGGACCTTTATAGCCAAGTCGTGTGCCTTGACCTCCTGCCAAGGTGATTATAGCTAGTTCGCCATTTTTTATAGAATTCTCACCAACTTTAGTATAATTGTTTATTTCTTCATTTGATAATTTATCTTTTGAAATGTATGGTATAGGTGATATTCTATCAGAAGATATATTTGTAGCAGTAACAGACTCGTTATAATAATTATTAACTTTATTAAAGTCTGTAGAGTTAATCTGTGAAATTAGGATATTTTTTTCATCTTCTGTTAATTCATCATAAAAATTTAATAAATGTTCTTGATTATATTCTTTTAATATTTCCTTTGCTTTACACAGCTCATTTTCCATAATAACACCTCATTATTTTAAAAAGAACTTGCAGTTCTTAATTCTTCAATAACCTTTTCTTTGAAAGGCATATCAGATTTTTCTAAATAAGAAATTTCTTTATCTATATCATAAGGAACTCTCACTAAGTTTATAGAGAACGAAGATAATTCTTTGGAATCATAATTACCCTCTAATATAATATATGAACTTAATGTAGAAAAGCGATTAGTCTTGTCATCTGGATTATTATTGTTAACCATTTCTACTGGAGTTCCAACACTTCCTGTATTAAAAATTAATTTATTTCCATAACGAAAGATATTTGGAGTATGTATATGACCATATCCAACAACATCTGGAATAGGATCATTTTCTGTTTTGCCAATAAATTCGGTATTCTTAAATAACTCTAAAGGTGAATACAATTCTACATCTTTATATGCAGAGATTTCGTTAGAAAACATTGGATTATATATATGAAAAAGACTTTGAGGAGATGCATGAAACAACCTGACAAGTCTACCACTCATATAAAACTCGATAGAAACAGGTAAATTATGTATAAAATTAGCACGTTCAGGACCTATTTTTTCTGTAGTCCAAAACTTTTTACTAGCATTATGAGGTAAAGTAATAATTTCATCACAGTTTCCTTTTAAGATTACCTCGCATTTTTCCCTAACGGTATCTACAACCAAGTCCGGATTACAACCCTTTGTAAGATTATCTCCAAGACAAAAAATTCTAGAAATACCTCTAGCAGCGATATCATCAAAAACAGCATTTAATGCCGTAATATTACCATGCACATCTGAAAATATTGCTATTCTATCCATAGTTTCCTCCTTAAATCTAATATATTATACAGCATTTTCTAATAAAATTCAATGGTGTTTATTCGACAAAGGAGTAAAAAGAAGGTCGAAAGAGAAAAGTAATTAAATAAGAATAGTATTTTAAATGTAAAATTGATAAATTGTGTAGAAAAAACACATACGAAAAAGCTTGATAAATAGCACGTTTGATGGTATTATATATACAGTTTTATAAAACATTTATTTTAAAAATTTGTACAAGTTTATCTTAATCTAGAATTTTTGTATTCTATAACATAGAGAGAATTCTCGATATCAAAGTGATTTAATTCGAAAAGATCCAAAGAGAAAAAAAATAATAAACATATGAAATGCGGAAATATTACTTAAAAGCTTTAACCCCACTTTATAAGTAATATAGACACTTTACACAGAAAATCTACAGGAGGTGATTTTATAGATAAATCATATAGATAAATACATAATATATTCATATAAATAAATATTAAGCCATTGTTTATTTAGCTTAAAATAAACTAACAGAGGTCCAAGAGATAGCAAGAAGCTACCTCTTGGTTTTTTTGTACAAAACAAGAACAAATAAAAACAGTCTACATAAGATATATTAAGATAATTGACATTGGAGGGATAAATGTGAGCAATTTAAATACAAGTGACAAAAAAATACTAGAGGTAAAAAATATATATAAAACATATCAATCAAAAAATGGAGAAGTTGAAGCTTTAACGAATATAAATTTTGATGTGCAAGAAGGAGAATTTATAAGCATTATAGGTCCAAGTGGATGTGGAAAATCTACGTTACTATCAATAATTGCAGGATTAGAAGAAAAAACATCTGGAGAAATATACATAGATGGAAAAATGGGATATATGTTGCAAAGAGATAATCTATTAGAATGGAGAACAATATACAAAAATGTTCTTTTAGGACTAGAAATAAAAAAAGCTCTTACAGAGGAAAATAAAGCTTATGTAATAGAACTTCTAAAGAAATATGATTTATATGAATTTAGAAACAAATATCCAACGCAATTGTCTGGAGGAATGCGACAAAGAGTTGCACTAATAAGAACACTTGCAATCCGTCCAAATATTTTATTACTAGATGAGGCCTTTTCTGCGCTGGATTATCAGACTAGATTAATGGTAACAGAAGATATTTATAAAATACTAAAAAATGAAAATATAACAGCAATAATGGTTACACACGATATATCAGAAGCGATTAGTATGTCTGATAGAGTGGTTGTTCTGACTCAGAGACCTGCAACAGTGAAAGAGATTCATAAAATCGACTTTGATATGGAAAACAGAACACCATTAAATTGTAGAGAAAGTCCAAAATTTAGTAAATATTTCAACTTGATGTGGAAGGAGCTTGAAAAAGATGAAGAAGCAAAAAGAGAAAAATAAGGCAGCAATTTCTATAGACAGAAAAAAATATTTACACAAAATAAAAGCAAATAAAATAAAAATATTTGCTGTGCAAATTGCTATACTGGTTATTTTTACAGCTTTGTGGGAAATACTTGCAAATATGGGAAAAATAGATAGCTTCATAACAAGTCAACCTTCAAGAATACTAAGAACTTTCTTAGATTTATCTTCTAACAATTTATTAGAACATTTACGAATTACGTGTATAGAAACAATAGTTGGATTTTTGTTAGGAACAGTAATGGGAGCATTAATTGCGATAATTTTATGGTGGTCTCCATTTATATCAAAAGTATCAGAGCCTTTTTTAGTAGTACTAAATGCACTTCCAAAGATAGCATTAGGACCTGTAATAATCATATGGGTAGGTGCAGGAATGCAGTCTATAATAGTAATGGCACTGGCGATATCTTTAATAGTAACCATATTGGATATACTAAATGGATTGTTGCTAACTGATAAAGAAAAGATAAAAATGGCAGAAACATTTAATGCAAACAAATTCCAAATACTTACCAAAATAGTAATTCCAGCAAACATTCCAACATTGTTCAATACACTAAAAGTAAATATTGGCTTATCTTTAGTTGGAGTTATATCTGGAGAGTTTCTAGTGTCAAAAGGAGGACTTGGATATTTAATAGTATATGGAGGTCAAGTCTTTAAATTAGACTTGGTAATGACAAGTGTTATTATACTAGCGATAGTGGCATCTATAATGTACGAAAGCATAGTGATTTTAGAGAAAAAAATAGTAAAATAAACTCGCTTAAAAAAATCGCCCTTAAAGGGCATCATTCTGGGCGATTCTAAGCGATACAAATAGGAGGATTAAGATGAAGAAAGTTATAATAACAATTGTCTGCATATTAATAGTTTCAGCAATTGTCATTGTGGGATTTGTGTCTACACGAAAAGGAGAAATTAGCAACGAGCTAAAAACAATTAAACTAAACGAGGTTACAAGATCAGTATTCTATGCACCTCAATATGCTGCAATAGCAAATGGCTTTTTTGAGGAAGAAGGAATAAACATTGAAATAACAACTGGTCAAGGAGCAGACAATGTTATGACAGCAATACTTGCAGGGCAAAGTGATATAGGGCTTTGTGGACCAGAAGCTTCAATATATGTTTATAACGAAGGAAAGACAGATTATGTAGAAGTCTTTGCACAATTAACAAAAAGGGATGGTTCGTTTCTAGTAAGTAAAAACCCGACTGATAATTTCTCTTGGGAAGATTTAAAAGGAAAAACTGTAATCCCAGGTAGAAAAGGTGGGGTTCCATATATGACATTAGAATATGTTTTAAAGCAAAACGGAATAAATCCACAAACAGATTTAATATTAGATGATAGTATAAAATTTGACTTAATGGCAGGAGCATTTACAGGAGGAACAGCTGAATATGTAACATTATTTGAACCAACAGCTTCAATGACACAAGATGCAGGAAAAGGATATATAGTAGCATCTGTTGGAGAGGCTTCTGGAGAAGTTCCATATACAGCATACTGTGCTAAAAAAAGTTATATAGAAAATAATCTAGGCACGATTGAAAGCATAACAAGAGCAATATATAAAGGGCAAGTATGGGTAAAAGCTCATTCTGCAAGAGAAGTTGCAGAAAAAATACAAAGTTATTTCCCTGGTACATCAGTAGAGTCAATAGAAAAATCAGTTCAAGCTTATAAAGATATAGATGCTTGGAATTCTACGCCAGTACTTAAAGAAGAAGCTTTTGATAAATTACAATTAATAATGACAGAAGCGGGTGAATTAAAACAAAAAGCTCCATATGATAAAATAGTAAATAATAGTTTTGCAGAAAAAGTTATAAAATAGGATAACATAAAATATGGAAAAAGGGTTGAAAAAAATCGAAAATATGATAAAATAGAAAGGTAGTAAAAAATAAAGGGGTGATAAAATGAGTGACGATCCGAGTTACGGGCTGAAAAAGACAAATAAAAAAGTAATATTAGCTATCGGTGAAACACTCATTTTTGTTTTGCCTATAACATGATAGAACTTTTTACATTGTCTTCTTAAATTTAAATAAAAGGAGATAACAATGGAAAATGAAGAGAATGTTGATTTAAACGAACAAATACAGGGGCCAATAGATGATGTAACATCAGTTGATATAGCAACACAACTTTCAGACTGTGAAGACGAAGAGATTGAAAAATTATGTAAGGACCTAGATCCAGAAAAGTTGGCAGCTATATTGGAAGAATCAGAAGTAAAAACTCAGTTAAGTATGATTGATTTTTTAGATAATAAAAAGATTCTAAGCATATTTAGCTATATGTCAAAGGACGACATTGTAGATATATTGGGTGAACTTAAGCCTCTAAGGTCTAAAGAACTAATAAACCTTATGAAAGAGGGAGACAAGAAAATAATAAAACAACTACTAGGCTACAGAGATGACTGTGCTGGTGGAATTATGACAACAGAATATATTGCTTTGTTTAGTGACTTTAAAATTGAGGATGCAATAAGAAAAATAAAACAAATAGCACCTAAAACCGAGTTAATAGAAACAATTTTTGTTACAAACAAAAAAAGAGAACTAATTGGAACAGCTTCTTTAAGAGATATATTAGTAGCTCCAGAAGACCAAGAACTAGAAGAGATAACAAATACTCACTTCATAAGCGTAGAGCCAGAAACAGACCAGGAAGAAGTTGCATTATTAGTTTCAAAATATGACTTAACAGCGATACCAGTAGTAAATAAAAGAAATGCAATATTAGGAATAATAACAATAGACGATATCGTAGATGTTATCGTAGAAGAGCAGACAGAAGATGTTTTGAAAATGGGTGGTGTTGCAAAAGAAGAAACACTAGACAGCACATTAGCAGAATCTGTAAAATTAAGAACACCTTGGTTGTTAATAAATCTAGTAACAGCATTTATAGCATCAATGACAGTAAGAGCATTTGAGTCAACAATTGCACAAGTGGTTGCACTTTCTGCAGTAATGTCAATAGTAACAGGAATGGGTGGAAATGCAGGTACACAAACAATATCTATAATAATTAGAAATATTGCAATGGGAAAAATAAAGCTAAAAGATGCAAAAGGAATGATATTAAAACAAATAGCATTAGGCTTTATAGAAGGACTTATAGTAGGAGCTATAACAGGCTGTGTAGTTGGATTAATATACCATAATCTATATTTAGGAATAATTATTTGTTTGGCAATAATAGGAAATTTAATAATAGCCGGAATATTTGGGTTATTGATTCCATTAATACTAGATAAAATAAAAATGGATCCAGCATTATCATCATCAATATTCCTAACAGCAACTACTGATACATTAGGATTTTTAGTGTTCCTAGGATTAGCAAAACTATTCCTACCACATTTAATATAAAAAAGTAATAGGACTATTTAATAGTTCTATTTTTATTTGCTTTCAAAGTATTGTTTTTTAGGACAAAATAAGATAAAATATACCTAACGAAAAATAGATATAAATAAAAAAATAAAAAAAATAATAAAAATATATCACAATATGTAAAAAACTTTTTTGATTTTCGTCCGTAAAACGACAAATAAATCGCATAGCTTGTACTACAATATAGCCATAAACGAAAGTTGAAAAAGTAAGAGGTGGTAAGGATGTTTCAAAATATATCAGAAAAGACAAAAAAATTTTTTGGTGAGGATGTTGAACTAAATAATCAAGATGATGTAAAATCGGTACTAAAAAATAATTTTAACATTCAAAATAGCATAATATATGTATTATCATTTATGCTATCAATTATAGGGGGAAATAATAGCAGTATCTTTACGGGTATAACGCCATTTGGATTTGCAATAGTAGGTGCAAGTATGGCAACAAAAATACCTGCTGTTTTAGTGTGCTTAATTACTGCTATAGGAACAACTATTAAGTTTGGAGGAAATGGATTATTATTCTATATATTAACATTGCTAATATTCATAGCACTTGTACTAATAAAAAGACCTATGGAAGAAGATGACAGAAATGAGCAAATAAGAGTAGGTGGACCAATTGCAATTTCTGTATTTGCAGTTCAAACTGTAAAGATGATATTCAATGGATTTTTATTATATGACTTTTTATATAATATAATGTTTGCGATAATAACATTTGCTTCATATAAAATGTTTGTAAATTCAATAATTCTAATAAAAGATTATAAGAAAAAAAGAGTATTTTCAATAGAAGAAGTAATGGGACTAAGTATAATGCTTACAATAGCAGTAAATGCGTTAGGAGGACTTAGCATATTTGGCTTCTCTGTAAGAAATATCTTGTGTATATTAACAGTATTAATAATGGGCTGGAAGAATGGAATGTTAGTTGGAGCTACAACAGGTATAACAGTTGGTACAATTTTAGGAATACTAAATTCGGCAGATCCAGTTATGCTTGCAGCATATGCGATATCAGGATTACTAGCAGGACTATTAAATAGATTAGGAAAAATAGGAGTAGCAATAGGCTTTATAATAGGCAATATAGTTTTATCGTATGTTGCAAATGGAAATACAATAGAAGTAATTAAATTCCAAGAAATATTAATTGCAACCTTAGGACTACTTGCAATTCCAAAAACATACAAATTACAAGTAAGTGATATTTTAAGTGATGAAAAGCTATTGCCAGAAACAACGACAAGAACACTTGAAGAAAACAAGGAAACAATAAGCAAATTAACAAATATGTCAAATACAATTTCACAAATGGCTCAGGATTATGAAAATGCAGCTGCTACAATAGTTACTGATGAAGAACTTGAGAAACAAGAAAAAGAAAACCAAGAGATATTTGAAGACGAATTATTAAACAACTTAGAGGGAAAAGAAGACAATTTATTATATGCAGATTTATATAACAATACCGAAAATATACTAGATGAAATCTTTGATAAATTAACAGCAAAAGAAGTAATTACCAGAAAAGATATAGTAGAAATTTTTGCTAGCCATAATAATTATATAATGGGATTCAGTCAAGAAGCTAAAGAGGAAGACTATATTGCACAGAGTGACATTGATGAGATGGTAAGGGCTATAAACTCATCATATAGAATTAGTAAGATAAACTTTGTATGGAAGAAAAGACTTGATGAAAATAAAAAGACAATGTCAAACCAATTAAGCGGTGTATCAGAAGCTTTGTCAAATTTAGCAAATCAAATCTCGAAAGAGGAAGAAGATCCATATAAAATACAAAAAGATCAAATCAAAATATTATTAGAAGAAAAAGAAATAACATTAAGAGATATTACCATTAAAAGAGAAGAAAGTGGCAGATTTCTAGTAAACTTATACACAAATGTGTGTAATTCTGTGGATGGAAGTGCTTGTGGTGTCAAGAAAATTGCAAAAGTTTTGGAAAAAGTCTTAAAAGACAAAATGATAATTCAAAAACAAAAATGTGCATTAAGAGAAAATGACGATACTTGTGTATTCACATTCGTATCAGAAGATTTATATAGCCTTCAAGTAGGTCTTGCAAAATCAAAGAAATATGGTTCGATAATATCCGGAGATACAACAGTACAAACAAAATTGGAAGATGGGAAATATTTACTTGCTGTAAGTGATGGAATGGGGTCTGGACCTGATGCAAGGAAGAGCAGTAAAATAGCAATAAAAATGCTAGAAAGATTATTAAAGTCAGGATTTAATAATGATACTGCACTAAAACTAATCAACACAACAATATCTGCAAATACTGATGATGATATGTATGCAACATTAGATATAAGCATTCTTGATTTATTCAAAGGAGATATGAAATTTATAAAAAATGGAGCTTGTCCAACTTTTATAAAGAGAGGAGAGAATGTAGAAATACTAAAATCAGTTACATTACCAACAGGAATACTAAACAACATAGATTTAGTTGAATATGAATATGATTTGCAAGATGGTGATATAGTAGTAATGTGTAGTGACGGAATAATAAATTCGAACAAAGAGTATATAAACAAAGAACTTTGGGTTCAAGAAGCACTTGAAGAAATTGACTCCGAAGATGCGCAAAGAATTGCAGATTTAATTCTTAGAGAAGCTATTGACAATGATTTTGGCAAAGAAAAAGATGACATGACAGTACTAGCTTATAAAGTGTCAGAAAGAAAAAAATAAATTACCAATAAAAATGTAAAACAAGATAAGCAGAAGCTTAAAATGTTTTACATTTTTTGTGTTTATATATTGTGTTTTTATATTGCTTTGTGATATATTATAAGCGTGAAGAACTATAAACAAAATGGAGAGGTTTTTATGGGAAAAGGGAAGAGATATAATCCAGAACATAAGCTAAATATAAAAAAAGTAATAGCAACAATAATAGCATTATTAGTAATTATAATGTTTATAATTATAATAGCTAGATTAATGAAACCAGACAATACAAGAAAAGAAAAGAAGGTGGCACTAGCATATTATCCTGTGCTAGAAAGCGATAAATGGGGTGTTATTAATTCGTCAGGAGATACAATCATAACTCCAAGTTACGAAGAGATGTTGATAATACCAGACAAAGAAAAGGATGTATTTGTAGTAACCTATGATGTGGACTATACAAATAACACATATAAAACAAAAGCAGTAAATGCAAAAAATGAGCAACTATTTAGTGAATATGAGCAAGTAGAAGCAATACAAAACTATGACAAACAAAATAGTATATGGTATGAAAAAGGATGCTTAAGAGTAGAGAAAGATGGAAAATATGGACTAATCGATTTCTCTGGAAAAGTACTATTAGATTGTCAATATGATAGCATAGAACCTATAATAGGAGCTAACAATAGTTTAGTAACAAAAAAAGATGGTAAAGAAGGACTTGTAAGTACAATAGGAGCACAAATAATAGATAACAGTTATGCAAGCATAACAACATTAACAGACAAATATGAAGATGGATATATAGTAAAAGATGAAAATGGAAAACTAGGAGTAATAGGAACAAATAAAAAAGAATTACTAAAAGTAGAATATGATGATATAAAAAATATATATTCAAATAATACATATGTAGCTAAAAAAGATGGAGAATGGAAAATAATAAATGACGGAAAAGAAACAGCTTCATTAAATTTTGACGACGCAATAACAATAGATAGCAATGGATATATTATAGTAAAAAAAGATGATAATTATGGAGTGATAGATGCAAAAGGTGCAGAGATCATACCAACTGAATATAAGAGTCTAAAAAGCGTATTCCAAAGCTACTATATAGCAGAAAAAGATACTGGATTTGGAGTAATAGATACAAAAAATATAGCAAAAATTGACTTTACTTACAAAAACTTAACATATATTAAAACTGCAGATATAATAGAAGGATCTTCTGATAAAGTAGAAACAGATTTATTTGATAGAAACTTTAATTTAAAATTATCTGGAATAGTATCTGAAATGAATACATCTAAAGGATATATGAAGGTTAGAGTGAATTCAGAATACAAATACTATAACTTCCAATTCGAAGAGAAAAAGAATACAGAAATTCTAAAAGGAAATACATTGTTCTTATCTAAAAAAGATGGCAAATATGGCTATGTTGACAAAAACAATGTAGTAGTTATTAATTATATATATGATGATGCAACAGAGCAAAATGATTCAGGATATGTTGCAGTGAAAAAAGATGGAAAATGGGGTGCAATAAACTCAAAAGGTGAAACAGTAGTTGAACCAAGATACACATTAGAGAACAATCCAATAATAGATTTTATAGGAGTTTGGCATTTAGCTGAAGATATAAATGCTGGATACTATACAAAATAAAAAAGGAGAAAAAATATGGAACTAAAGACCAAATATCAATATACATATTTTATATATCCGTATGTAGTAAATGAAAAAAACTATGTAAGATATTTGCAAAAACTATTAACAAGTAAAGATTATAAAATTAAATTTTTTGAGAGTGATAAGGATGCAGACTTGTATGAGTATTTTCTACCAAAGGTAAGAAATATTATGTTCTGGTCTATGGACTTTGCGAAAATGAGAATGTCTAAATTTGAAGGTCTTGACAAAAATATGCAGGCTACAGTCCTTGGACAATATCCTTGCGCAATTTTTGAGTATAATCTCAAAAAAGATATACAAGGAAAAGCTGGAAAAAAAGATGGAATATTCTTTAACATTTCTAAGATAGAAATTATTTGCTTTAACAATGGAATATGTTTCTTATCAATGAAAACTATGTTAGAAGGAGAAAATACATTAGCAGATGTATGTAACTTTAATTATAAATTTAGAGATATAAAATCAAAATTATATGACTTTAAAGGATATGAAAATATAAAAATACAAACAGATATGTTTGAAGATATAAAAGAAATAACGGCATTGATTAAAGAAATCACAGGCAACAACAAAGGAGCAAAAGAATTAAATTTAGATACTGAACGCTTTATAACATATTCATATGCTTGTATAGACCAAGAAGATTGGAATGACAAAACAAACACCGAATTATTAGGAAAAGAGTTTTATAAATTTGCAAATGTAGAAAGTGCAGACAGCGTTGTAGAGAGTATTTCTAATGAAACAAAAAACAAGACAGCAATAGTAGAAAAATCAAAATATGAATTATATGGATGTAGTAATATTGCAACAGTTTTATTAACATCTGATAAAAATTCAGAAAATTACACAAAACTACCTCATATTTTTGAAAGACAATATTTATATAACTATATATTTGAATTATATAAGAAAATAAGCTTAAAAAAAGTGAACAATGAATTTAAACAGAATTATAAATTTGAAACAACAAAACAGAAATTCATTGACTTTACTCAGAAGGTATGGATAGAAGAAACGACAAATGACAATACTGGAAGTGCATTAGAAGATGAGTGGAGCTCTATACTAAAGTTAGAAGAAGTGTATCATCAAGTAAAAGCAAAATATGATGTATTATACAAAGATTCAAATATAGAAAAAACTGCAAAAACAAATAAAATAATAGTAGTGATATTAATAATATTATTAATAATCAACATTATAAATATATTTAAACTATTCTAAATAAATCACCCAAAAGGACGACTCTTTTGGGTGTAGAAAAGGAAGAACATATATGCAAATAAAAGTTGGCGTTGATGTCATTGAAGTCGAAAGAATTAGACAATCGATAGAAGATTTAGGAGAAGACTTTGCACATAGAGTATTTACAGATAAGGAAATAAAATATTGTGATAGCAAAAAAGTAAATAAATATCAACATTATGCAGGAAGATTCGCAGCAAAAGAAGCGGCATTTAAAGCTGTTTCGGAGCTATTAAGTGACAAGTATTCTTTATCTTGGAAAAACATAGAAATAACTAATAGTGAAAGTGGAAAGCCTAAATTAGAGTTTATCTCTTTGGATAAAAAGGTGGAAAAAGAGTTGAGCAAGATAGTGGATAAAGATATAAGCATTTCGCATCTGAAAGATTATGCTATAGCAAATGTAAGTATTATAATTTAGAAAGAAAAAGGATGGAAAATTAGCTTTTTCATCCTGATTTGTATTTTGGAGGAAAAATAAAATGAAACTATTTGATTCACATGCACATTATGATGATGAAAAATTTGATGAAGACAGAGATGATGTAATACAAAGCATCCACAATAGTGATGTAGACAAGTTTATTAGTGCAGGATATAGTTTAGAGTCGTCAAAAGATGCAATACAATTGGCCAATAAATACGAATTTATTTATACTACTGTTGGAATTTCGCCAAATGATGTGAAAACAACATTACAAGAAACAATGGCAGATATAGAAGAGTTAGAAAAAATCATAAATACAGAAAAAAATAAGAAAATTGTAGGAATAGGAGAAATAGGCTTAGATTATTACTGGAACAAAGAAAATAAAGAGATACAAAAACAAGCATTCATCAAACAAATAGAACTAGCAAATAAACTTAATTTACCGATTACAATTCATACAAGAGAAGCAGTGGCAGACACTTTGGAAATCTTAAAACAACATCCAGTTAATAAAAAAGGAGTTTTTCACTGTTGTCCATTAAACAGAGAACTGGTAAAAGAAGCTTTAAAACTAGGATTTTATATTTCTTTTGCGGGACCAGTTACATTTAAGAATTCAAAAAATACACAAGAGATAGTAGATATGGTACCAAATGATAGAATGTTAATAGAAACAGACAGTCCATATTTAGCACCAGAACCTGTTAGAGGAACAAGAAATGATTCTAGAAATGTAAAATATATTGCAGAAAAAATAGCTAGCATAAAACAACTTCAGATAGAAGAAGTTGCAGAAATTACTTATCAAAACACATTAAGAATATTTAACATATAAAAAAATCTTTATTGTGGGAAATCCCTCAATAAAGATTTTTTATATTATTTGTTGAAATCAACTTTAACATTTTTTCTAGCCTCTGGAGCGTCAACTTCGAATAATTTCTCTGCTTCGAAGTGGAACATAGAAGCAACAATGTTTGTTGGGAAAGTTTCTCTCATAGTATTGTATCTTGTAACGGTGTCATTATAAAATTGTCTTGAATAAGAAATTTTATTTTCAGTATTAGAAATTTCTCCTTGTAAAGCTATAAAGTTTTCGTTAGCTTTTAAATCAGGATAATTTTCAGAAACTGCCATAATTGTTTTTAATGTTTCAGAAAGTTGATTGTTTATATCAATTTTTTCAGAAACTGACTTTGCATTAGCCCAAGAAGTACGAAGTTCTGTAACTTTTTCTAATACAGATGTCTCGTGAGTCATATAACCTTTTACAGATTCTACTAAGTTTGGAATTAAATCAAATCTTCTTTGTAATTGAACATCAATTTGGCTCCAACCATTTCTTACTCTTTGTCTTGCTGTAACTAGATTGTTATATGTAGCAATTAAGGCAATTACTATAATAAGTAATACTATACCAACTATAATCCATGGTGTCATAACATTACCTCCTATAAAAATTATAATACTAATATATCATATTAGTATAGTATTTACAATATATTATAAAAAAATTAAAAAAATAATCATAATTGCTCAAAGTCTTGAATATTATATAATAGGACAAAGCGTAAAAACACAGAAAACGTATAACTCAAACGTCCGTAAGAAAATAAGAAAATAGAACAAATTTGACAAGAATGGAAAAATATGTTACAATAAGATTGTTGTTTCAAAAGGAGGAACGAAAAATATATGAAGAAAGTGAAAAAAGCACAATTACCAATACAAAAAATAATTGGTATATGCTTAATACTATTATTCGTAATGGGAATAGGAGTTACAGCATCAAATGCTAAACTCAACAATGTAAAAATAATTCTTTCAAATGGATATATAATGGAAGTTACAACAACAAAAACAAAAGTAGCAGACATATTAGACGAAAATCACATTATAATATTACCAGAAGAAAGCGTTATACCTGGAAAAGATAGCGAATTATCAGATAATAAAACCATAAAAATAACAACAGAAGATGAGCAAGTAGTTGAAATTGCAGAAGAGTCAGAAAAATCTGAAAACATAACAATGGAAACATTATTAAGTTCATATGATTCAATAGTAGAAAAAATAGTAACAATTCAAGAAACAATACCATATGAAACAATTACAAAAGATGTTTCAAATAACGATTCAAGTAAAAGAGAAGTTGTAATACAACGTGGTAAAGATGGTTTAAGAGAAGTAACATATAAAATAAAATACCAAAACGATGTAGAAATAGAAAGAACTGAGATTGCTTCTAACATAATAGAAGAACCAGTTGACAAAATAGTAGAAGTTAGAAAAAATGTTGTTACAAACAGAAGCTCAAGAAGTTATTCGGCTACTTATAGCAACGGTGTATGGTCATACTCAGATGAAGAATTTGACTTATTATGTGCTATAACAGCCCAAGAATGTAGTTCAAGCTACGAAGGAGCTTTAGCTGTTATAACTACTGCATGTAACAGAGCTGAAAGTGCAAAATGGGCACGCAATGGTCAAGACCCATTAAGCCAATACAAAGCTAAAAACCAATTCTGTTATTCAATAGATAACTATTGGAGAAGAAGATTAAATGGTAACTATGCAGACTATGTAAAACAAGCAGTATCAGATGCTTTAAATGGTAAAAGAAATCATAATTATTTATCATTCAGAGCAGCAGGATATGCTTCAGGTGAGTACATTGGAGGTAATGTATATTTCTAAAATATACTTTAAAAATACGAATAAAATTTAACTAGAATAGCAAGCATAAAGGCTTGCTATTTCTTTATATATGTAGTAAAATATATATTACTTTATAAGGACAAATACCATTCAAACTATTTGTTCCGTAGGAAGGATTTAATATGAGATTAATATCGTGGAATGTAAATGGTCTAAGAGCAATTATGAACAAGGGCTTCTTAGATAACTTTGAACAGATAAATGCAGATATTTTTTGTCTTCAAGAGACAAAACTACAAGAAGGACAAATTGATTTTGCACCAGAAGGCTATAATGTATACTGGAATAGTGCGATAAAAAAAGGGTACTCAGGAACAGCAGTATTTTCAAAAATAAAACCTATAAAA
>OLHG01000236.1_pt1 | contig 39878 bp, 47 predicted proteins | sample 1605971 | NCBI WGS metagenome assembly OLHG01 (sample SAMN03283289) | human gut metagenome | biome: human-associated habitat; material: feces | host: Homo sapiens | place: Peru | collected 2012 | reverse complement strand
CTCAATACCTCACTCCGATGTAGTCCAATACTCTGGCGTAGCCAAGCCCCTTTTCAGTTGGCTTCCACAGCCCATCCGCAGGGTCAAACTCCCCGCCGCCGATGCAAAATTCGTAGTGCTTCGGGTGCGTATGTTTCATCCTCTCAAAACGATTTTCGCCTTTTTCCAGGTGTGCTCCAAATGCGCAGAACATACAGCCCGTTCGCTGACATCCCGTACAGTGCAGCGGGCATTCCGTCAGCGTCGCATCGTAGTCGTTCTCGCCATCGCTTGCTACGATTTCGCCGTACACGCTGGCATATGGGATTCGATTGCCCACAATATACCGCAGCACATCCTGTTCCGTCCAAAAGCTCATGGGCTTTCCCATCGGTCGCTTTCCCTCGAAGGCGTTGCAGCCTGTGCGTTGCCATTTCAGCATGCGCAGCCGACTTTCTTCCGCCATCAACGCTGTCATGGGGTGGCGCCCTGTTTTGTTCTCGAACTTGTGCATGGGCCCCTTTTTCATCACCTTGCAGCATGAATCCGACACGAGAAACGGCGCATGAACTAAATCCACCCACTTTTCGCAGTTGTACGGGGATTTTTCTCCATTTTTATCGAGGTATTCCCCGCGTAAACGCTGTGCCGATTTCCCATCTGGATTAATTCGAGCATTTCCTACATACGCGGCCACCTCTTTGCTCACGATGCTGTACCCGTACTTCGTCACCACCTGCCGAATGTTCATCTTCGGACGCAGACGGTAAAGGTTGACGGTCACGCGTGGAAACTTCTCCCGCAGCCAATCGGCGTACTCATTGACGAACTTCTGTATCTCCGGATATTCCAGCCCCGTGTTCACAAACACCAAGTTCAGCTCCCACGGCGGTGCCCTGAAGCTCGACAGGTACCACGCCGCCAGATACGCCAGCACCGTGCTATCCTTTCCTCCGGAGAAACTGACATAACACTGTCCGCCCCACGCGGTGTACCACTCATCCAGTTTCTCAACGCTGGTGATGACCTTGTCATCCAAATCAAGGGATAGCAATTTCTTGGCAGCCTCGTTCGTCAGCGGAGTGTTAAACCGTTCCATCTCCCGCTGCCTCCATCTGCCCATCCACCTGCATCGATTTTGCAAGCCTGCTGTATGTGGCCAGCCGCTCCAGCGCCCGGTCTGTAAACTCGTTCATATTTCCCTTGCCTTTCCCTCCGCGCTGTGCTATACTGTCAGCGTAGAGATTTGATGTCTGCTTATCTCTTTGCCCCGGTGGAGGTGGTGCTCCGCCGGGGCTTTTCTTATTGGTTCATTAGGTTCTCGATCTCTTCCCGGATAGTGAATCCAGCACAGATGGCATCCAGCTGCTCCTGGTCATCCGATTCTATTGGGTATCGGCACTTGTCGCATATGTCCTCCATCAGCTCATCCAGGGCATCCGAATATTCCATGGTTACGGTTCTCCCCCTTCCTCCAGCATTTTTTGAATCTCCTGCAGCGTCCGCTTCCGAAGCTCCATGTATCTCTCGTTGGCCTTTTGCAGCTCCTCCCGGAGCTTTTCCACCATTACCCGGTGTCCCTCGTTGGCCTGTTTCTGGGCCCGAATTTCGGCCCGCTGCGTCTCTATCGTGCGTGCAATGCTGTGCAGAAATGCCACATCCTCCAGCACGCACGGCTCCTCGTTGCAGTGTCTCGCGCAGTGGTCGTCATCCGCGCACAGCATCAGCCGCTCCAGAATCTCCTTCGCCGTCCAGCTCCGCTTTCGCGCGCTGTTCCCTTCGATTTTCTTTTCCATAGGTTAAACTCCTAAATCCAGCTCTACGCTGTCCACGCTGCCGTCCCCGGCATACAGTACGCGCACCAGCGCTTCCCGGACCTCCTGACCGTCGCAGCGAATTACCGCTTTCCCGCCGTCATAGCCCCGGCACAGTCCCTCCAGGATCTCCCGCAGCGCCCCGGCGCTCATACCCACTCTCGGGGATGTTTCTGCTTTCTTCACAGGTTCCATAGTCTCCTCTTCCCGCTTCGGCTCCTCCGCCGGAGCGTCTTTCATTTTCATGGCCCGGTTGGGCTTCAGCTTCATGCGCTTGCGCCATTCGGCCACGCGCTTTTTGCTCTCCCCCAGCGCCTCGGAAATGCTCAGGTCGTCCAGGCCGTCTCCATACAGCTGCATAGCCCGCAGCTCGTCCATGGGTGGCTTCCTGGGCGCGCCTCCTCCGTAGGAGCCCGTCCGCACGCCCCGCAGGTCGCAGCCCAGCTCCCGGAGCTTGCCCAGCATCTCCACTCTGGACTTCACATTCAGATCCGCCAGGATGTTCACCTGTTCATTTCGGTCCTTGCAGGTTCTCCACATGGACGCGATCTCGCCGTCCGTCATGGCCCAGCTCATGCCCTACCCCCCCATCTACTTTTTCCACAAGCCTCATAAAGAGGTACGCGATGGTGCCGGCGCCCAGCACCGAGCAAATAATTCCAAAGACTTCCAACAGCTTGTCCTCCCGTTAAGTAAGTGTTACCTGTTCCAGCAGGCCCCGCACGGCGTCCGTCATCACACCCTCCGCCGGGTATATGACCGCCAGGCCGCCGCCATCGTCGCAGACCATCAGCCCGTCGGCCATTTCAATCCCGTCCGGCGTCGCTTCAATGATGTCCGATAGTGCCGGGTCGAAAGCGTGTACCGCCCCGGTTTCATCCTCCTGCCACACGCCGCGGTTCTTCCAGTCCATAGGGGTCCGCCGGAGGATGCGGCGCTCTGCGCTCTCCACGCGGTTGCGCACACCGTCCCAGTGCCCCATGGCCACATCCAGCATCTCCTGCTGCGCTCCCGACTTTTTCACGCTGTAAGCCGTGCTGTCGGGAATCTCCCCCAGATGCAGCGCCAGCAGCGACAGCACCTTCCAGCTCACATTCCTGCGTCCCATCTCCACGCCCATCTCGTTCGTGGTGATCACCAGTGTGTCGCCGGTGGCGTACACCTCGTAGCCGCTGCCTCTCCAGGCCGCCTTCATGGCGGCGCACAAGGCCTTTTCTTCGATCATGTGCATTCCTCCTTATGTTCCGAATGGTGCGCCCTTGGCGCCCATATACCAGGTTTTCTTCAGCCGCAATGCGGTCTGCTCCCGATCCGTTTCCATGGCCCTGCGGCAAGCATCGCACACCATGCCGTTGGCGTTGAATATCCGTCCGCAGCGATGGCACACATGCCGAAAAGCCCTCCAGCTTCCTTCGCACTGCATCTCGGCCACCAGCTTCCCCCAGGGCAGCCCCCAAAACTTGGCAGCCTCCACCGTGGCCAGCTCCCAGTTCTCCGCCTGCACCCAGGTTTTACCCAGGTCCGGGTGCGATACCTCCCAGCACCGCATTTCCTTCTTTGCTATGTCCATCACCTCCTTATAGGTAGCTCCGTCCGAAGATCTCCCGGAACTCCTCCACCGTCCACCCCTGCTGCTCCATGGCCAGCTTCTGCCCCAGTTGGTGAAGCCTCTCCATGGTCTCCCGGCAGTTATGGACGGCTTTCTTGCCGAAAATATGGCACTCCTTATGGTGTAGCGGCACCACAAGTCCGTACTTCTCGCTGTTGCGGCGGTTGCTTCCGCCGAATATGTGGTGCTTGTCCAGGGGGTCCAGGTAGGTCCCGGGTTTGCCGCACAGGGCGCAATATCCGCTCCTCATACCTCCGCCCCCTCTTCTGCCCGCCGAAATACCGCCTGGCCCCGGAACAGGGCATTCAGGTAGGTGATCTTCATCTGCGTGGCAAACGCACGCTTCTGCTCCGGAGTGAGGGTGTCTACATCCACCTCGCCGCCGTCCGCCGTCTTCACATATGCTTTCACAATGATAGGCTCCCGCTGTCTTTTCGCCATGCAAAACCACCTCCTTTACATCCCTATGCCACCCGCGGCTTGTCTTATCCGGCCTTTTCGCCGCTCTGCACGCTCCTGGCCCCGTCTGCCAGGCCCGCCGCGTAAGCCCGGGCCATCTTCTCCTGGTCAGGGCTTAACTGGCTGGCCTTTTCCGCCAGCGTCTCCAGCATGGTCTTCTCCTGCTCGCTCATGCTCTCACCTCCTCGTCAATATCCATCCATTCCATATCAGTGTAGAATCTTTTCCACCGGGTCGGGTCCTGCGCAGATATATAGCTGTTGCCGTCCCGCCACCGCAGCTTCCGGCTCCCCGGGTCTCGCTCGTCCCGGAAGAAGTAGCCCACAATGTACTGCACTCTCCCGCTGCCCCCGGAGCCCTTCACCTTCCGCCGGATCACACACAGCCGATTCGGCGCCGGATGCCCATCCACCTTGGCCAAATTCAGCTCTTTCCACTTCATAGCCATCTTCCTGTACCTCGCTTGCATCTCTCGTTTTCGTGTGATAAACTGTAAATATTCCACTAAAGGAGGAATCTCCTATGAAAAGGCGCATTCTCTCCATTTGCATCGCTCTTTTGACCATTTTCCTGCTGCCCTCCGTGGCCTTTGCCCATCCTGGCCAAACAGATGAAGATGGCGGACATTACGACCGCTCTACCGGCGAATACCACTATCATCATGGATACCCCGCCCACCAACACACAGGTGGCCAGTGCCCGTATGACTTTGACGATCGCACAGGCTGGAATAGCGGCCCGTCCACCTCTAAAAGTGACACAAAATTCTTTGACTGGAGCGACCCAAGCAACAGCTGGGGTATCATCCTTTTGATCTGCGTTCTTCCGCTTCCAATCCTCTTCGGCATCTTCATCATTTCTGATAAGCGCAAGTCGCGAAAACGCGCCCGAGCGGTCGCCGAAGAGGAATCTCGAAAGGCCCAAGCTCTCCGAGAAGCCATCCCTGCATTCAAGTCCAAAATTGAAGAACTCAAAGCAGAATACCGCGAAACCCAAACATTCCTATCGACCGAGCAGGTCCTTTCTCCGCGTGTCGTTGCGAACATCCCGGAAGACTCTTTCCTCGGAAGCGACGGTCTTCCTCACCAGTTCGGTGCCAACACAGACGCAGAGGATAAATTCTATTTTGCTGTCAACGAATCTACCTCTGTGCTCCATCGCCTGAGCTGCATTTACGCACGGGGTTTGCCATTGAGAAACATCATGGACATCTACCGTCCGGCCCCCTATTCCCCATATCCTTACCAGCGCCCACGCCCTTGCCTTCGGTGTAAACCGCAGATTCCGAATACAGCTTGGGTTAGGCTTTATAGGGATTTGCAGAACACATTGGCCTTCTTTGGCGTCACGGTTGAAGATTTGAACTACCCGGGTAAGCCCTGCAATAAGCTGAACCCCAAGAAAATGATCGTGTATCGGTATCGCATCCACGGCATAGCTCTCTACGGTGTGGAGTCGGATGTTGTTTCTCACATCGGCTACAGCCGCGTCGGCGAGATACTGCTTGTCCGAATGAGATCCACCGGCCGCATTTACACATATACCGGCATATCGCCGCGCGTGCATAAGCAGTTCATCCACGCCGAATCCATTGGCCGCTTTTATAATCAGTACATCAAAAAGCACCACGCATAGCTCTCATATTTTTTTAAGGAGGCCCCCACTATGAATCAAATCATCGAGTTTCTATTCCTTCGCAGCGATTCCCTCTTCAATTCCTTCACCATTGCCCAGGCCATTGTCCATGTGCTGATCCTTGTCCTCGACTTTATCATTTGGACTGCTTTCCACAGCCTCATTCCGTGGATAGTCGCCATAGTCAAGAAAAAGCCCATGACCAAGAAAGGCTTCCGCGTCTTGTCTATCATCATTGCGGCATCCGGCTGCGGCAGGGTCTTGGTTGCCACCGAAAACTTAGCCATCGCAGAAACTCCCCGCAATTTGTTTGCCCTGTTCTGCGGCGTTTGCGTGTACGCAGCTTCTTTTTATCTTGGAACTTATATTTTGAAGCGCCGCGGGAAAATTTTTGAGGCCAAGTAACACTTTGCTTACCGCTGGCCCAAGTTATCGCTTTGCAATATTAAAATATCACAATGATATAGCATTGTCAATAGTTTTTCTAAAAATATATTGCAATGCAATGTTTTGCGTGTTATACTTGGCCCAAGGAGGTGAAATATGAAAGACCGTATTAAAGCGGTGCGGAAGGAATTGGCTCTTAACCAAACCGACTTCGGCTCGAAAATCGGTGTCAAGCAAGGAACCGTCGCCGCTTATGAAAATGGGAGCCGCATCCCTTTGGATTCCGTCATCGTTTCCATCTGTCGTGAGTTCGGCGTCAGCGAGCACTGGCTCCGCACCGGTGAGGGCGAGATGTTCGTCCGCCTTTCCCGGGAGGAGGAGATCACCAAGTTTCTAATGACCGTCATCCGGGACCCGGACAGCGAATTTCAGCGGCAGCTCCTGGCCACCATGGCCAAACTGGAGCCCGCCCAGTGGAAGCTCATGGAGCAGATGCTGGACAATCTCATTTCCCAGCGTGAAAAAAAAGAAGGAACCTGATCGGTTCCTTCTTTTTTTCGCCTCAGAGCAGGTGTAGCGCCGCTATGTACAGGATCCGCAGCTGCTCCTCCGTGGCTTGCTCCAGCATCCTCTTGATATACGCCAGCAAGGTCTCTCTGTTCATTTCCATGTCTCTCTCTCCTTTATAGTTTCAGCCCCTCTTCCCGGTGGCCGGTGTCTATGATCCTACCACTTCCTATCTTTTTGTTGTAGCAAATCCGGCCCATGCCGTTAAGTTTCTGTTTGCTTTGTCTCATATTATGTTGACAAAGCGGGAATACTGCCCTATTATGTCTTTATAGTGGTAATGACAGGGCCCCTCCGCCCCCGCACCGGACATCGGGGCCCCTTTCGCATCCGGCCGCTTTCGTCCGGCCTGGGTGCATCTTCACCATAGCAGACTTTGGTTTGGTAACGCAATAGCAAGATTGGGATAATCCGCATAATCCATGGCCAGAACTTGTGTAATACCTGCCCGCATCGGGTTAATATAAGGAAAGAGGCGCATCATCATGGAAAAGAATTTACAGGATCTATGCCGAGAATCTAAAGCTGCGCAGAATCTCACCTCCAAGGATTTATCGGAGCGGTCCGGAGTCCCTTTGTCCAGTGTAAACAACTTCTTCGCTTCCGCCTCCAAAGCTCCGGCTTTGAGCACCGTCGCCCCATTGTGTCGCGTCTGTGGCGTCTCCCTCGATAAATACTTTGGCATTTCCGAGTTTGTTTCTGCCGAGGATCGCCTCGCCGAAATGACGCAGGGCCACGAGACCGATCTGAAGCTCGCCCTCCTTCGGGGCCGCATCGAGGAGCTTACACGGCTCCTCGAACGCTTAGAGCGACGCGACCGAAGGCAGAGGGCCCGCTTTTATACCCTTCTGACGCTTTGCACCGCCCTCTCCTGTCTGCTTATCGGCTATCTGGCTTTTGACGCCAGCATTCCCAACGGCGGTCTGGTTCGGGATGGTCATGCAACTGTTTTCGCCTGGGTCGTTATTATCCTGTTGTCCTTCAGCGTGGGCGTCCTGGTCTCCACCCTCCTGCGCGCCCTTAAACATTCTCGAGACCGCATGTCGTTCCAAAGAGAGGAGAATCCCACAGATGACACCTAAAGATTACCGCATAGCCGCCGCCTACATCCGCGTCTCCACCGATGACCAGGTGGAGCTCTCCCCTGCCTCCCAGCTGGTAGAGATCCGCAAATGGGCCTCCGCCAATGGATATATTGTTCCGGACGAATTCGTTTTTGTGGATGAGGCCAAGACCGGGCGCAAGGTCACGGGCCGCGACGACTTCCGCCGGCTCATCGGCACCGCCAAGCAAAAGCCCAAGCCCTTCGATGCCATCCTCTTGTGGAAGTTTTCCCGCTTCGCCCGAAATCGTGACGATGCCGTGCTTTATAAATCCATCCTGCGCAAGCAGCTTCACATTGAGGTCATTTCCATTAAGGAGCCCATCGCCGAGGGAAAGCTGGGCATTATCATGGAGGCCATGATCGAGGCCATGGACGAATACTATTCCATTAACCTGGCCGAAGATGTCAAGCGTGGTATGGAGGAGAAGCACCGCCGGGGCGAGCTGCAATCCACCCCCTCCTTTGGCTACTCTGCCCAGGACGGCGTGCTGGTTCCGAAGGAGCCGGAGGCCTCCTATGTGCGGGAGATGTTCAGTCGTTTCCTTTCCGGCCAGGGATTCTATTCTATCGCCCGCTGGCTGAATGACCTGGGCGTTAAGACCCATCGCGGCTCCGCCTTTGAAAACCGGACTGTAGAATATATACTACGCAACCCCGTGTATATCGGTAAGCTCCGTTGGAATCCCGCCGGACGCAGCCGCCGGAATTATAATGATCCTAATATTTTGGTGGTGGACGGGAAGCACCAGCCCCTTGTGGATACTGACACCTGGAACTCCGTGCAGGACCGTATTTCCCAGGTCAAAGCAATACATAAGTATCACGGCCGCCCTCTGGGTAGTAACAAGGACTGGATCTCCGGCGTTGTTCGCTGCGCCACCTGCGGCGGCACCCTGATTTTTGCAAAGCCGAATTATTGGAAGTGCAACAACTATGTGCGTGGTCGCTGCAAGACCTCACAGCATATTTCAGGCGATGCTCTAAAAGAATCCATTCTCGCACGGCTTCAGGCGGATGCCATATCTTCCGACGCACTGACTTATGATGTCGTCCGCGCCGGGTCGAAGGCCGCCGACGAACTGTCACTTTTGCAGCAGCATAAAATCAGCCTGCAAAAGCGCCTGGAACGCCTGCGCGAGGCCTATCTTGCCGGCGCCGAGTCCCTGGAAGAGTATGCCGCCGCCAAAGCTGCTACCCTCCAGCAGATACAGGATACCGACCATCGCATTGCTGACACAGAGAACAAAAGCGCGGACAGCGCCACGCCCCAACTGGTACGCAGCGCCATCCGCTCTGCTGTGGAAACCCTCACCAGCAGCTCCTCTACTCTGGAGCAGAAATGTGAGGCCCTCCACTCTATATGCGATAGAATCGACTGGGATAAATCTCAAAATACCCTCACGATTCATTACCGTTTTATTATCCCATAATTTTTTGCCCGTAATCGTAGTTAAGTGGTATATGGTGGCCCTTACATCATTTAACTGTAGATTTGCCTTTACCGTCCTCACATCTCCCGGTACATTGCCAGCAGATTCTTGATCTCCTGTGTCTTCTCTATCTGCTTTTCGTGGAGATAGTCGTAGACGGCAGCCATGGCCTCGGGCGGCTCTCCATTGGAGCGCTTGTAGGCTTCGATGTGTGTTACCGCGCACTGATGCAGCGCGTTCATGTGACCCATTTCTTCCCCCGCCAGTTTATAGAACAGGTTTGCCATGTCGGGGTCCTCGCTCTTATACTTTAATGCCAGCTTGGCATACTTCCGGGCATCGCCCAGCTCTTCGCCGATGTTTTCCACCAGCATCTTGATCTCTTTCATATTACGCCTCCTTGATGTAAGTATACAGTCGTTCGATCTCCGCCGCCGTTAGGCGCAGCGTGACACCGATGACGGGAATTTTCACAGGGATAGGGTCGGCTCCTATATACGGCCTTGCCGCCTCATAGATGGCGTCAATGTCAATCTCGCCCCGCTCCGCATCCACGACTCCCAGCGCGTTCACTATGGGATTCTGGGAGACGGCAGCAAGCACCTCAGGCATCTTTGCAGCGATCAATCCTCCCCCGCCGCCCACGACAATGCGTTCCCATGCGCTCAATTTCGGTATAATGTCTCTGTCGATAAAATTGGCCAGTCCACGCTGGATCTGATTGATCTCAACCATATTATCTCCTTCCTGCAATGGTCGGGGCGGCTATTGCCGCCCCGCTTTGCTTGGTCAATTAGGTAGTGGTCGTCCCCGGAGAGACAGATACGGTCGCGTTGCCCCAGCCAGGACATACGGAGCTGTTGGGAATGACCATCTTGGTCATGCCCTGAAGCTGTGCCACCTGGTTCTGCAGGCAAGCCAGTGCCGCAGTATTGGTGCCGTTATAAACGGCCTGCTGCAGGTTGATCCCGGCTTGCTCATCCTTGTTTGCACGCACTTCCAAAGCAACACCGTTGATGCGGTTCTCCAGCTTGGTGTATGCATCAGTGATTTTGCGGTTTGTCTCGTCCTGTCCGCGCCAGTAAGCAATCTCCATATCCTTGTTGGAAATGGTTCGCTCCTGTTCCAGCTCAAAACGATTTACACCGGTGTTCTCGCTACACGCCACCTGTGCGGCTGCCATGGGTACAGCACCGCCCCACAGACCGCCAAGACCGCCGTTAAGGAGCCCCAGCGCCGTGCCTGCGATACCCAGTCCGAGGCCGGTGCCGGCCATCCCCTTAGATGCGCAGTTTGTTCTTTCGACTTCCATGGTATTACCTCCTGAATTTGAATTTTTAAGGTGGCCACCTCTTCTTATATAGTAATCAAAAAAGGACCGAACAAAGAGCCTTGAAAAGGTCTCTGTTCGGTCGCTTTTTACTGGATTTTTAAGTGGTCGGCGATTTTGGCGTACCCGCGCCGCCTGCTCCGTTTCACATACTCCACCGACACATACAGGGCATTGGCCACCTGCACACAGGATTTTCCCTTAATGTCGCATTCTATGATGCAGTATTCTTCCGCCGTAGGTAGACCCACCGCCGTCACACATGCGGTCGCCCGCATAGGCGCCATGCTCTGTAGCTTTGCTCTAATTTCTCGGTGCTGCTTGTCCATTTTCGGCTCTCAGCCGTGGAGGTGCGGATGCGTATGCACGGGCGTGAGGCCGGCGTAGCGGTGTCCTCTGCGCCCTCCAGTGGATTTATTTCACCCCTCTCGGATAAACCCATCAAACCCGGCGTCCTTCAGTCGCCGGAGCATCTTCTCGGCGTTTTCGCGGTTGGCGAAGGCGCCGACCTGGACGCGGTAGAGCTTATCGGTGGCAGGCTGCTCCGGCTCGGGGTCGGGCTCGGCAGGCGCCGGCTGCTCCGGTTCATCGCCAGTCAGGATAGCGTTTACGCGATCCTGTACGGTGTCGTAGTCGTACCCCGCTGCCTCCAGGCGCTGGCGGCGGTCGGAGCCATTGCCCCACTCACCGCGGATCACCTCCCGGGCAACCTCGTCCACGGACTTGGCGGGCGCGGCCTGCTCCTTCTCCTGGAAGGTCACACCGAAGTAGTCGCAGATGCCCCGGGCGATGGTCTCCCCGATAAGCCCGATATTTTCCACGATCCACTGAGATGCAGTGGGGTTATCGTGGAACTCGCACTCGATATAGGCCGTAGGGGCGGCAGGCACCCGCACCTCGTAGAGGGAGGCATCTGCCCGGATATTCTCACTGGTGCCGGGGGTGACCGGGGCCAGCCGGGCAAAAATTGCCTGACAAGCCTTCTGACCTTCCCCGCCCTCGGCGTAGTAGAACATCCGGGTGCCGCTCACCGTGCCGTTAAAGGCGTTGGTGTGGATGGGCACATGGAGATCGGCGCCGAAGGCGTTGGAAGCCGCGCACTTCTCCTGCATGGATTCATCGTGCATCAGCTTCACGGTCACGCCGCTGCGTTCCAGGGCCTCCCGGCAAGCCTCGGCGATCTTACCGCACTGTACGCCCTCGGTGGTGCCACCGTAGGCGTAGGGGTTATCATACTGGTTGCTGGGGGAAAGAAATACCTTAGGCATTGTCATTCCCTCCCTTATCGATCAGGTTGCGGAACAATTCATACAGACCGGTGGAGGCCAGGCCACTGAACAGGCCGCCCAGGAGAATCTGCGGAGTAAAGAGGAAACCGCAGATCCAGACATTCAGAATCACGCCCAGCACTCCCATAATGAGCGGGATGTAACGGTTCACCTTGTCAGTGGGAACCACATTCTTCAGAATGTAGCCCACACACAGGCAGATGCCTACCACGAGCAGCACGATGTAGTCTTTGAGAAATTCCAGATTCATTTTTTACTCCTTTCAAGTCAATACTTCCCATGTTGTTACTTCTTCTTTGATTTTCTTTATGAATGAATTTCCCTTTAGGGCTTTGTACGCGTCATACTCCAAAAGGAAATTTTCATACTCATATTGTCTAATCGTCTTGTTGTCTCGGTGCTTGTAGTATGTATGTAACATATCACTTCGGAGGAGGCACTTTTGTCCATCCTGAACCCTTTTCAGTCCGAGAACACGATCGCGAATCGGTTTAACGACGAGGACAATGAGAGCAATAATACCGGTAATGCTCGATGCAATTTCTGCAATGTTTTTCAAAACCTCCATTGAACTCCTTTCTACCCGTAGGCTCCCGGGCTGGATCGAATTTCGCAGCGTTGGGTTACTTCCAGTGTCCCTTTTACTTCATAATCTTCACCCCTGCTACCGGTCGCAGAGCCTCCACCGTGATAGGCAGATTTTTCATCCGGCACTCCCCTCCTTGTGTTTCGTCTCTCTCATTATACAGGTCCACCCCGGGTCTTTTCTCCCCTCCGCTTCCAATTATTTTTGCGCAAATTCCCAATCGTTTGGGAATATGAAAACAGGCCCCACCATATGGCAGAGCCTGTTTCTCTTTTACCCCCACGGGGTCCCTTTGTCGCTCCAGGAGGAATTCTTCGCCGCCTCCCACACAGCCTTTTCTTGCGCCCTCGTCAGGCCCATTCCGCGAATATATTCCACATACTTCGCCTTCAGGGATCCGCTAATGGCGTTTCCGTCGGCGTCCCGGTCACTCTCAATCTCCTTCAAATCCTGGATAGCTCGGTACATGACCGCATAGCTCACACCGGAGTCCTTGCCGTAGTTCTCCCAGGCCTCCCGGAGCTTTTTATCCTCGTAGGTACGCATTTTGAGCGCCGGCCACACCGTCCCCACCGTGGTATTCCACGCCGTAGCCACTTCGCGCATGGCTGCCGATCCCGGCAGTCCCGTAAGCTGTGACAGCGCCTTAGCGGTGGGATAGATCATCCCATATGTGGTCATATTTCCGTAGTAGGTGGTCTTGGTAGCCTTGTCAAGGTCTCCGGTCTGCAAGCGGATCACTTCGTCCCAGATGTCGATTGCTTTTTTCAGGTTTGCCACGGCCTCCGTGTCCATGCGCCCGTTGCTGTAGCCGCCGAGGATGCTCACCACATCCCGCAGGTACGGCACCTTCCCGATGGGGTTAATATCCCCCGCAAGGTTTCCGTTCAGGCCAAAGATCACATCCAAAATCCCATCCTTCACCGTCTCCGGCTTTTCTCCACCCAGAGCTTTCCACACCTTGTCCAGGTATTTGTCGTCGTCGGAATCCCGCAGGGCGTCATAGAGCGATTCCACTATGGCCGTCACAATGGCCGATACGATATATGCCTGGTAGGCCCGCCCAGCCGTTTTCCAGTTCCGCCGGATGGCCGTGCGCAGTCCCATACGCTTGGCGTCCTCCGCGATCTGCCGTGTGGATTCCATCACCATGTTGTAGCTCACCGTGGGCTCGCTCATAAAGCTGGTGGCCATCTTGGTCAGGGTCCCGCTCCCACGCATGGCATGGCTGCGGGTCATAGTGGAGTCTACTACCTGCGTCCGATAGATAACCTCCCGGAACCGCTCCGCTGTTGCATTCAGCAGTTCCTCCCCTGTCAGATGCTGCTTGTCCTGCACTTCCAGTTTGCAGGCTCGCCACAGCCGCGCCCAGGTCACTTCATCGCCTTTTTCCGCCGGAACCATAGTTTTGTCCACAAGATCATCGATTTTGCTGCTCTTGCCTTTGATCTGGTCGCGGATGGAGCGGCCCACATCGGTGTCGAAGAACCCCAGGCTTTTCCATAGAGCAATACCGCTGTTCTCCATCATTTCCTTCGTGGCCTGCTTTGTGCCAGTCTTGTCCTTGAATGCCTTCAGCAGATACTTGTAGTCCAGCACCGCCGAGGCCCGTGCATAGGCCGTCGGCTGCAAGAGGGCCACGCGCATATTGGCGGCCACCATGGCCCGCTTATAGTTTGATATCATTCGCTTGGGTATGGTGTCGCCCCGGTCGCCGTTTTCCTTTACGCCATTCAGGTCCTGCAAGTACTTGATAACGAAGTTGTTAGCCACTTCTCCGTAGGCCTTGGTCATGGCACGCTGCACGGTCCTGGTGTTCACCTGGCCCGCCTCGTTTTTCTCGCCGTATCGGTAGTTATACCACTTCTGGGCGTCTATGATAGGCAGCACCATAGCGTTATACTTTGCCATATCCGCCGTGTGGTTTGCGAACACATCGAAGATGCCCCGCAGTATCAGCGCATTGTTGGCATTCTTTACCAGCGGCTTTACTGCCGATATGTTCTGTAGCCTATACAGGCTGCCCTCCTTGGCATCTCCGGTTTTCGCCTCCCGGTCCTGCCGATCCGTTTCGATGGGGAAATAGTTCTGCTCCGTGAATGCCCGATACCCAAAGCGTTCCATGCTTATCGCATTACCCCATGCGGACCCCTGCTCGGTCATGAACTTTTGCATGGCGTCCGCCACCTTGATCTGTTCCGGCGTCAGCAGCTTCAGCAGCTGCCCCAGGGATTCCTCCGTCAGCTTAAACTGCTTGTCCTGGTTCCACTTTTTCTTTTTGATTTTATCGCCCAGGGTGTTTGTTACCTCGATGGCGTCCGGTCTTATGCCGCCGCCCAGCAGATGGCCCAGGGCCTGCTTGCGCTTAGATAGGCAGTATAGGCTCATGAGCTGCGCTGTCGTCAGCGTGGCCGTCACCGCAGATCCGTCCGGATCCGTCAGCTCCACCTTGTGTGTCTCGGTATCCCATTTCCGGGCCTTGGCATCGCTTATGAGGCCCTGTTTGAAGTCAAGGATCGTCTTCATGTTAAAGGCCAGCTTATCCCATCCGTCCTGCAGTCCCTCAAACACCGCCTTGCCGCCCTCGCCGAAGCGCTGGAAGGCATACCATGGCAGCGTATTGTCCCACAGAGCGAACCGTTCCCCGGGCTTATCCTGGTGCTGTCCCAGGCGCTGCATGGCGAAGATGGAATCCTCTGCCGCGTCCGCCACATAGACAAACCGCCTTTTTATGAACATTTCGTTCATCTTCGTTACGCTGCGGCTCATCACAGACAGGATCACATCCAAATCCCTCAGGTCTCCCAGGTCCATCATTTTTAAGACATCGGTTTTAAGTGGGTGCTTTTCTACGACATTTTTTACCCGCTCTACATGGACGGCCAGTAGGCTTTCAAATCCCGCCGGAAGGTCTAAATACCCCTTGAATATATCCGTTCCTTCCCCGGTGTCATCAAATGCTCGCTGCGTTGCCAGCGCGGCCTGCAAGCCCTGCATGGCCTCGTAGTATTTCAGGTCTGCCCTGCTGGTGTAGCCGCCCCTGCGGGCAGAATTGGAGAAGAAATTCAGCGATTCCAGCAGCTCCCCGATAGGTTTTTTCAGGGCCTCCGGTATGTGCTTTTTGTCGGTATTGGTGTTCATGTACTCCAGCAGTCGCTTGGCGTTTCGCTCCACCTTTCGCCTGGTGACATTCACCATTTCCCGCTCCTCCTGCCGTTCCCGATATTCCTTCCGGGCCTGGTAGGACGCTTCGGTTTCCACAATGCTGCGGGATTTCTTCAGCAGCGTCTTGATGGCCGCCTTGGATTCCAGCTCCCACACTGCCGCCTCATACCGCTCCGCCTTGTTCTTGGCGATGTCGATGCGGTTCTTGTTTTTGGACACCTCGGTCCGCTCCTCGCCCTTGATTTCCGAGACCTTCCGCCCGGCCAGGAGTACCTTCCGCTCCTCCTTCAGAGCCTCCAGCTCCGCCTGGGTGTCTTGCAGCATACGCATCCGGTTGCGGAACCGCTCCAGCTGCTCCCGGTCCTCCGCCGTCCAGCTCTTGTTTTTATCCCGCAGCGCCATCTCCGCCGCCCACTCCAGCACAGCCCGGTCCGATAGGCGCGGCTCGCGCTGCTGGAAGCGAATGTCCGGGTCCGTTGTGGGTGTCTTGTTGTCAGCATTTTTGAACTGACTGCTGTCAAATGCCACATACACAGTCGCATTGTCATATTTGCTCTCGACGATATACCCGTCATAGCCCAGCAGTTCCCGCACGGTCTTTAGTACCTTGCCGGGGTTGCCCATTCCATTGGCCAGCTCTGCGAGAATTTCACTGTCACTTTCGCTGGTGTTCATGGTTGCGCGCAGCGTATCCTCTACGGAACGGTTGTACCATGCGCGGGAAGGATAACCAATCCCCCCGCGGGAATCATAGTTCAGAACCAAGTCATCTCCAGTGGGATCCACCGCTTTTATTAGTTGCTTCACCTCTGCCGCAGTGAGCGTAACTTCACTGTCGCTCAATGGCTTTTTGATGTCCAAGTAGCCCTCCAGCAGTTGACCACCGTTTTTCTCATAGCCCTGTGCCATCGGCTTGTAGTCGGTGAAGTAGAAGCCCTGTCCCTCGGAGCTTCCATTCTGACTCATGAAGTCAGCGGAAAATTTTGTAAAAATGGCCGCGCTGCCGTGATACACGGGCTTTAGCTTCCCGTCAGCATCCCGCACCTTACTGTCCTTGAAATACTCCTGCTGCGCCTCCGTCAGCTCCCGTCCCACGCTGTCCCGCATGGAGTTCTGCACCTTGTCATTCGCCTCCATTTTTACCACGGAAGAAAATGGCACGCCTTCTATGTTGACAGAACTGCCTTTATAGGATATACTACCTATATAGCCATTCCGCAGAAGCCGCTGGGACGATATTGTAAGCCCAGTTGTGCGAAGAAGCGGGATGGCTCTTTTTTTGTCCGCATATACCACATCGCTCTTTTGAATAAATGCCATCGGGTTATTCTTGGTGTAAGCGCTGTTCACCTTCTGCATATCGTCCACAACAAAGCCGTTTTCTCTTGGGCGCAAGTCCATGACGGTCATCACCGGCTGTCCATTCTGCGCTTTCGCAAGTCCAAAACACACAAGCCTGCTATTCGCTCCCGATTTCCCGCGTCCTTCACTCTTCAAAATCAGTGCCGGGTCCTCCAGAATCTGGGGGACCTTTTTAATTTCCGCCAGCGTCATCTCCGGGTGGTCCTGCATGATCTTTTTGATCTTGTCCCCCTCCATGTAGATGTCGCTCTCGATGGCACCAAGTCCTTGCATCACCGGCCCCGTGCTGCCCAGGGTAAAGCGCACACCCTCCGGCATGTCATCCTTCACCCAGCTGTCGATTTCTTTGGAAAAGTTCTCCCGAACAGAGTACCAAACACCGTCTTCCGCAAACACCGTGTTATCATTGCCCAGGTTGGGCGTTTTTTCTTTTCTCTGCGCCTCCGTCAGCGTTCGGCGCGCTGCGCTGTCCCGGGCCTCAATTTCCCCCGCCGTATTATAGTATAGCTCCCCCGGTGTCCACTCTCGATTCTTCCTGTTCATTTCGATTTGATCCCGCAGGAAGAACCAGTCGTAAATGCGGTCGCCATACTTTTCCTCCAGCTGGTCCCTCTCCTTGTCAAAGGCGACCCACTCCGGTGGATCGGGCTCTATCTGCTCCAGCGTATCCCAGTTGATAGCGCCCCTTGACACACTTGGTGCCATTTTATTCAGTTTCTCCATGTCGGCCACAAATTCCGGGTCCGACTTCTTCATCTCGTCAAGTTCTTTCTGCAGCCGCGCGACTTCCTGTTTTTCCTTTCTGGTCCTGACATCGCCTCCCTCTTCCAACCGGCGATTCCAATACGCCTTGCTCGCGCCGGGCGCAAACCTTTCCCGCTCCTGGATAGCGTGCTGGACTTCGTGTACCAGGGTGTCCAGCAATTCCTTTGGGTCTTCCAGCAGGCTGCGGTTCAGTGTGATTTCGTCCAGTCCTCTGCTATAAGAGCCATAACTCCCGTTTTGTATCTCCGCAAAATACACCGGGACCTCCGCAAGGTCGGGATAGGCCTCAAACAGTTTGTCGTGGGAGATATAGTCCGCCAGCGTTTTCACATCGTTTTTGTTCTTCCCTTGCAGATCACCCTCCGCATCAAATCTTATGTCGGCATCGCTGATCTCAAACCTCCACTTGCCGTCCATACCAATAAACCAGCCCGTCTCCTTGCGAATCTCTTCGTTTGATTTTTCCTGGTTACGCATTTCGACCGCCTTTTGCAGAGCGGACCGATTGGCGGTCTTCGCCCGAACGCCAGAATAGCTGTACCTGGTTTTAGATTCCGTCCCCCGGCCATTCCTGACAGCATCCACCAGGGCGTTATCCCATATCTCTTGCAGCTCCTGTGCATACTGCATCATGGCGCGGCTCTCTGGCCGGTCTGCCGTCAGGCCCTCCATGGCGGCTTTCAGGCTCCTCACCCACTTGCGGATCCATTGGCGGATGCGCTCGGCCAGGCTTCGGTTTTCCCGGGCCAACTGCTCCACTGCCTTGCTGTCCTTCAGCATCATCTCGCAAGCATCGGCCACCACCTCGTCCACGGCCTCCTCGTAGGAGAGCCCCGGCTCCCGGCGCTGCTTGTCCGTCACCAGGTCGTCAAAGCTGATGCCCTTCTCCCGGGTCAACTTTTCCACAACGAAGTCTTTCAGCACCTCGTATTGCTCCGGGCTGCCTTCCTTGATGTAGTGGGTGATCTCGTGGGCGGCAGTTTTCAAAATGGCCGTTTCCCCCATCGCCACCCGGTCCCGCCCGGCGTTGATGTCCAGATACAGGGTGCCGTTCTTGTAAAAGCCGTTGGCCCCCTCATATTCGCCTCGCTCGTTGGCCTGGCTCTCATAGAATACCACATTCACTCCCGTGGCCTGGGCGAAGGCTTTCATGGTACCCACGGAGGCCCACTGGCGGCCATCCATGGCCTTCTTGTTCACCGGTGCATACTTTACGCCGCCCATCGTGGCCCCTCGCAGGCTCACAGTGGGCTTTTTCTGTGCAGCGGTGTCCATGGTCCCGCCGGACCGTTTCTTCTCCTGGCGGCCCTGCAGCTCCCGTTGGTGCGCCTTTGTGCCTTCTTCGTAGGCGATTTCCCGCTGAGTGCTGTTCAGATAGCTCACCGCCTGGGATCTATTCACATAGTCCATAGGCACGCCTGCTTTGCCGTATTCATAGGCATTGTGGAACTGCCGTGCGTAGGTTTCCAGGTTCTGCGTCTGTCTATAGGCGCTCACCAGCACCGGCCCCGCCTCGCCCAAATCTGCCGCCCAGTCGAACAGCTCCTCCTGGAGCGGCGAAAGCTCCGCCTTCTCCGCCGGAACGGTTTTGATTTTTCCCTGATCGTCCTTTACGATGGCGTCCAGCTTCCCGGTCTCCGCGTTGTACTTGGCCCCGGTGACGCCGTTTTCCTGTATGCCTCGGTTATAGGCGGCTCGGTTTACCCGCGCCGTGCCGATCTGCCCGGTCCATTCTTCGTCCGTAGCTCCCACCCGGATGTTCTCCGGGTTCAGCTCCTGGCTCACCTGCCGGGCCCGCTCGCTGCCCTCCAGCAGCGTTTTCTCCGCGTCGGTGATCCTCTCTCCCACCGCCTGCCGGGCGATGGCCTCGGCTACCTGCGGCACATTCTCCGTCTCTCCCAGCTCCGCGAGGCGTGCTTCTGCGGCGGTTTGGATCGTCGCCCTATCACCGTCCACCATGTCGATCTCGTTCTGCTCCACCAACTGGCGCAGCTCACTGCCCGTCAGCTTCTTCCCGGCTTCCAGCTTTTTCTGCAATTTGGCAGCAAGCGCATTGTCCGGGTTCATCTCCAGGGATTCCTTCACCAGATCCTGAGCAGAGGTGCCATAGGCCCTCTTATACTGCGCATTATTGATTCCTCGCTGGGTCAGCTGCTGCCCGCCGGATAGGATTCCGCCCACTGCCGCACCGCCGGCGTATTCGCCCAGCGCGGTCACGGGGTTTAGCACCGCGTTTTCGTCCGTGACGGACGCGATGGAGTTCCCCTTGTTGTAGACCACATTCTCCAGCAGCCGGGACACGATCCCCTGCTGGATTTCCTCCATACCTTCCTCGTGGGCCGATTTCAGCCAGGTCCTGAAGGTAGGTTTTTCGGGGATCCTCTGAATACCGCCGCCGATTTCAATAACGGAGTTGAGCCCCGCCGAGGAGAGCGCGTATCGCAGGGCCTCGTCTTCTGTGGCGCCGCTATCCAGGGCGTCGTAGTAGTCCATACCCACTTCGGAGGCAAAGCTCGTCCAGTAGTCTCGGCTGGTCAGCATATCTCGTGCGGCCTGGCTCATTGAGTTGAGGACACCCGACTTTTCTACGACCTCCGCGCCCGTTTTCAGCAAGCCCTCCTTGGTAAGCGCAGCTGCCGCTGACGCGCCGCCGGTCACCATTGCTGTCGCCGCCATAGGTGCAGCATTGCCCAGTCCGTAGGCTATGTCTCCGCCGAACTCTGCAGCCTTTTTCATTGCCTTTCCGTCAATGCGCTCGGCGTTTTCCTGCAAGGATGCTTGATTGTATTCCCGGTCCTGCTTTATGCCCACCAGGCCGTTTTCTCCTGCCCACTTCCAGTCAGGACGGCCATTATAGAGCACATTGAAAAGTCCGCTGCCCTCAAATCCGGCGCCGGGGAACAGCTTATCCAGTCCCTTTCCGATCCAGTTTTCCACCGCTGCTCCCGTTGCCGCGACACCTTCTGCCACGCCGTTTAGAAACAGCTTCCCGACATCCTCGGCGTACTGTCCGGCGTCGAACTTTTCGTCCTTCTGTGCGCCGCTGCCCGAGACCACATTCTGTGTACTCTCGGGCTTTACGGTTCTGGCAGAGTTGATTTCTTTCATTTTTCTCTGAAGGAAGCTTTCACTGGGGCTTTCTCCCATTTCGGCGTTGTTTTTTACCATATCCTGCCACCATGTGCCGCCATACTGACCTTCGCCGTATTTCTTATCTATTTCCTTTGCACGGGTGTTGGCCTTTTTCTGGAGAAATTTACTCGCGCCCATACCGTACCTCCTTACCTAACTCTGGTGTATGTCACCTTGTTTGTCCTCTTGTCATATGTCTCTTTCACTTTTCCGCTGTTGACCATATTCGCCACCTCCTGATAGGTCCATCTCGACCCGCCGATAGCGATCCACCCGCCTTTTTCGCTGTGCTTATTGGCAATCACGGCGCTGTCCGGGATGACATCATCTTCCGCTGCTTTCTTTTTTGGTGCAGCTCCCCCAGAGCTGCCGCCCGAGGAAGACCTGCTGGCCAATGATGCATTGTACTGCCGTTTCTGTTCTGCCAGATTCTCGTTGTACTGCCGTACACTCTCCTCAAACTCTCTGTCCTTGTTCCTCTGGTTCAGCTCCTGGAGCCACTGGTTGAAGCCCCGGTCGTAAGCGGTGTCTGCGTTGTCCTGGGCATACCCGCGCTCGGCAAACCACCGGTTGTAAGCGTCCTGATATTTGCTGTAGTCGTCCCTGGCCAGGTCTCCCGTCAGCTCATACTCCTGCAGCATACGGTTGCCCTCCGCATCATAGGCGCTGCGGGCCCGGTCATAGAGCTCCGGCATCACCGCTGCCAGCTGCTGCATATAGGCGTTATACTGCTGCTGCCCCACGGCCTGGCCGTAAGAACTGCCGTATCCGCCGGTGAGAGCTGCCGCCTGTCCCATAGTGTCCAGCATGGCCATGCGCCCTTTCTGGGTGTACTGGTCCTTATACTGCTGCCACAGCGGATCGCCTGACAAGTCGTAGGAAAATTTTTCCCGATTCATAATCTTGTCGTAAATGTCCTTCATCTGCTGGTCGTAAGCCCCCTTATACTCCCCGGGCTTGCTGTTTTCTGCCTCCTGCTGCTTTTTCAGCGCCGCCTGGTAGGCCTTGTCGCTCCCCGGGTCATAGGGAGTGTAGGTAGACTGCGGCGTGCTACGCTGCGCCGCCTGCACCTTATCGAGGCTCCCCCAGGTCTCATCCCCCACCACGCCGTCCACAGCCAGGCTGTTCTTGCGCTGGTAGTCCAGCACTGCATTATAGGTGTTGTTGCCGAATACGCCGTCCTCATCCAGGCTGTAGCCGTTCCGGTTCAGCTTCTGCTGCAGATCCAGCACCGAGCTGCCCGTGTTTCCTCTCCAAAGTTTTGTTGCCATAGTCGCCCTCTCTTTCATTTCCACCTTGCATTCACATGGTAATAGTAGGCCCGAGGGCCCGTCCCCGGAGTCCCGTCCGGGTTTCTGTCATATACGGATACGCTGCCGTTTGCATATAAGCCCCCGCAGGTAATGCTATTTTCCCGGGCTGCGCGGTCATCATCAATGCCGTACCATTTCGTTACCGTTACAACACCACTTGCTTCAGATACAATTGCAAGCGGCCACGACGATTGTTTCCATTCAGTAATTTTCTTTCTCCTCTGGGGCTTGGTTTGCTTGCAGCATTGGGTTACTTCCAGCGGCCTGTAACTATCATCGATCTGAGTGTAATTGCGGCACTATTCTGGTTGCCGGTCACATAGACGGTAATCTCGTTGTACCCATTCCTACACCAAACATTCACAAAACCCGTTCCTGTGCCTAAAACACCGTTCGCCACGCCACGGGGCTGCGTTTTGAAAGTAAAGGGGATGTCAACATCGACATACGACAAATATGCTGAACCATTCATATTAGCGACAGGTGTGCTCCCAGTGAGGGTAAGGTCGCTTTCTAACCAGCACTCTGCCACGCCACTGGCCCATTTGCGGTAAGCCCAGATACCGCTGGTGCCTTGCTCTACGATGTAGTCGTTAATACCCATGTCTTTCAGCAGTTCTGACATAGTACGATAATAAATCCAATTCTCTTGGTTTATTACGGCAACTTTGTCTGCGGTATTCCCCAAATCGGTTATATCTGTAGTTTTTACCCATGTGCATCTGAGCTCTCCGTCTGCAGTAAGATTACCACCCACTTGCAGTCCCTTCTCAAAATACGCATTCCACGCCACGTCCAGCCGCTTCTCGCTGCCCTCCACCGCGTACCGTCCAAAGGCCGCCGATGTGCCGCCTTCGCCCAGATGCAGCGTCATCTCCGCCGTGGGGATGCGCATCTGAGCCGTGCCCACCTCCCCCAGCTTGTCCGCCGCCTGCACCTCAATGGTGTATGCCGTCGATACCGGCAGCGTCACCCCGGCCACCACACCGTCATAGTCGTCTCCGCTATCGCTCTCCGCCAACAGCGTCACCCACCCACTGTAGCTGCCGCCCTCCGGCTTATACCGCAGCCGCAGCGTGCACTTGTTGTTTCCGTTCACGCTGGAATACTTCCTCGCGCACCGCAGAAGCAATCGGGTGCCGTTGCTGTCCAGCGTGCCGTCTGACAAGCTCCTGCCGCACACGATGGCCCCCAGTCTGCTCCGCGGCACCACCGCAGGCGATGCATATGGCAGCACCGTGATAGTCTGCTGGCTGCTTCCGGAAAAGCCCCGGCTGTCCGTGGCCGTGCCCGTCACCGTCAGGTCTCCCGCCGTCTTCAGATAGTCGCTCTCGGCGCTCTGGCCGTCATAGGTCTTGCCGTCCACCGCCGCCCGGTACTGCTGGATGCTGGCCCCGAACCTTCCGCTGGCCGTGTGCTTGATGGAGACTTTCGTCTTCCTCTGAATGTAAAAACTGCTGAACGGGGCCGCCAGGGCGCTCTCCGGCGACAGGGCAATGCTCTCCGCCGGAATGGTGGCGCTGTTGCTCGTCACCGTAAAGGTCTTCGTGGCAGAGGCGTAATATGTCGTACCACCCAGCACCGTCCGCACCATAAAGCTCACCGTCCGGCTGTTCACCGTGGCGTTTCTCAGCGTGGCCCGCTCCCCGTCCGTCAGGTTAAAGATGTAGCTGCCGCCGCTGCGGTCCATCGCCCGGTATGGCACATCATCCTTTGCCCCCGTCAGCGAAATGCATATCTCCACGCTGCTGGCCGCCGTCCCCGCCGGGTTGTTGTAATATACCGTGGGATCGTCCACGTCCGTGAAGTCCGGCGCGGAGGTGATCTCCGCCTTTCTCGGGATGGTCGGCAGCGTCACGCTTCCGGAGACCGACAAGCTGTAAGGCGCCCATCCGCCGGAAATGGCGCTGCACCACTCGCCGGAAAGCGTCACCGTCTTCTCGCCCTTCGCGTCGTGGCCTATGGTCACCGTCCGCTCCCCCAGCTTGTACCAGCCCACGCTCGTATAGCTGAAGGTGTAATACGTCCGAACGCCGTAGATGGTCCAGTACGCGTCCCCGTCGTTGTTGTATGTCCCCGTGGTGTTGGCATACAGGTAAAGCACCATGTGCACCGTGCTGGTGTTGTCGCTGATGCTCTGGCCCGTCACCTCATAGTCAAGCCGCAGCCGAAAGCCGTTTTTTCCGGTCTCCCCGTAAATAGATGCCATGTCCGTCACCTCCCGATCCACTTAAAGCCCAGGCCCTTGCCGGTGTCCAGCATGTAGCCGCCCACCTGCAGATTCCCCGTCACAACCGCGTTGGTGATGTATAGCTTGTAGTCTGAAATGTAGCTCACTTCGTTTCCGCCCTGGTCATAGAACGAAAGCCGGTTGGAAATAAATCTCGCGTATTTGTTGAAGACCTCCGTCCCGTTCAACTGCGTCCGTTGGCCCACCTCCACGCCGTAGACCGGCGTGCCGTTGTCATAGTATAAAAGGCCCGTCCGTATGTTGGCGTTCACCGCCACCACGGCCCCCGCCACCTCGTCAACCTCGCTGCGCAGGCTCTGGATGTCCTCATACTTCTGGTCGATGGCCTCGGCGTTTGCCTTGATGCGGGCGTTGGTGTCCTCCGCGAAAGTGCCGAAGTCCCCCTGCGCCACATACCGGCCCTTCAGGTTCGTCTCCAGCTCCTCCATCGACCGGTACACCGCTTGTATCTGTTCGTCTATCTTCCCGTCCACCTTCCCCGCCACAGCGTCCCACGCCGCTTTGGTCACGCAGTACTGCCCCGCGTATTTCACTGTTCCGTCGGTATAGGTCACCTTGTTCCGGCTCCATAGATACAGCCCGTTCTTCAGAGCCGGCATCTCCGTCTGCCATGTGTATTCCTGTCCTTCGTCGTCCGTGCCCGTCAGCTTCTCTCCTGAGCCGGAAAGCCTGTATTCTACATCCACGCTTTCCACGCCCACGCCGTCCGTCCCCGGGTTTCCCTGCGCTCCTTTCTCGCCCTGCGGGCCCTGGGCACCCGTGGCCCCTTTGCTGCCGGTCACGCACACCGCCGCTGTCTTCGTCGGCTCCGTCCCGTCGGTGTAGCGGATCACGCTCCTTGTCCAGATGTAGGTGCCCTCTACCCAGCCCGGGTACTGGCTCACCCACTCCCCGCCCACAAGCTCCGTGGGCGATGTGGACCGGTAATATTCCTCCTCCACCGTCTGGATGGACTTGTAGTCCTTCTTCACTTCCCCCAGTTCGTCGTCCAGCCGCTTTATTTCCGACTTGGCCGTCTCCGCCGACTTTTCGATCAGATCCCGCAGCCCCTTGAACTTGCCCAGTACCTCTTCGCTGCTCTCTCCGCTGCCGCCTGCCACTGTGGAGATCACCGTCCCGTTTTCCACAGCCGCTTTCCCGCTGTCCAGTGTGTTCAGCGCCCAGTTCAGCTGCTCCACCATCTGATACAGGTAGCTCCGCATCTGGGCCACCTGCGTTTTTGCGTCCGCGTCTCCTGTAATGTTCGGCAATCTGATGTCTGTCATAGCTCATCGCTCCCCTGCTCCAGCGACTTTGTGATCGCGTATATCTTTGCTCCTCCGGTGCCCTCCAGCCGCAGCCGGAAGTGGTCGCACCTGTGGGGTCGCACCGGGAAAGAGAAGGTCCGCAGGCTGGTGCCCGTCATGTCCCACAGCTTTTCCCATACGCCGCTGGAATCATACTCAATAAATGCCTGCATCTGCGTCCCTTGCTCCAGCGCCACGCGGATCAGCATCCGCCCCACAAATTTCTTGTCGGCAATGCGATCCGGGTATTTCGTGCTGCTCACAAGCGCAACGATGGTCCCTGTCTCCGCCATCCACGAAACCGGCTCCGTATCCTTTGTGCCGCTACCCAGTACGGTCCTTATTTTCCCGTCCGCGTGGTCGATGTAATACATCTCGTCCTGACAGGCGCACCACGCGTCCGCCTGTGTCTCGTCCTCCTTGTGCCACACGCCCAGTCTCGTGTCGTATACAAACAGCTTCCAGCCGCCGCCCATCTCCTGCATGGACAGGTAGTACTTGTTCCTGTGTCCGCCGCCTACGGCGTTCTCATACTGCACCCCGCCGAACGCCCCGGAAATTTCCGCTGGAAGCGAACCGTCATAGGCGCACACGCCGCCCCGGCTCTTGTAATACAGCACCTCGTTCACAATGGCCATGCTCCTGCCGCAGCCCTTCTGCACGCCCCTGCATGTGGTCTGCTGCACCTGAAAGTTGGCTGGATAGCTGCCGTACACCTTGTGCAGGCATTCTTCCTTGAAAAACAGCGGATAGCCCAGATGGGTAATGGCGCCCGTAAACGGGCCGTCCGTGCCGCAGGACACCACATAGCTATCTGTCGAAATGCCCATAAAGCAGTTCCAATTCTTAAAGTCTCCCAGCTTGCTGGCGTAAATTTCGTTTACAATATTCCCCTTCCGGTCTGTACCGTACCGGCAACCCCACAGCCGGTTCCCGCTCTCGGCCACATAGTCCATGTTTGGCATCTGCCGCGTCACCGTCACGGCCCCGTCTTCGGCCTTCTGCACTGTTTCTGCATCCAGCAGGCCCACCACAACAAGATAGTCGTCCCCTTTGGCCCACACGATGGTAAAGCCGTTCAGGTCGCTCAGTGCCTCCGGCTTTACCCCGCTCAACTCCACCCCATCATACTGGCTGAACGCCTTTCCAATGTTGGGGCTGCTGATCTTAACATAGGTGGTCGCCACGCTCATCCATACAGAGCTGGTGCTGGAATACACCTTCAGGCTGTGAGGCTTCTGGCTTGTGTCGATCCAATAGTCGCCACCCTTCGGCTCCACAGGGGCCGTCTCGCTTGCCAGCGCATTGTCATATTTATCTCCATTGATGTCGCACAGGGTATAGGTCAAGTCACTTCCGGTGGTAAAGCTGGCCTCAATTTCCCCAAAGTCCTCCGTGTCCGCCGTGTTGATGTACTTCCTGTCCGGCAGGATAATGACATACGCGCCCATCGATACAAGGGTCTTCGGGCAGTCCTCCGCCCTTGTGGAAAGTCCCATGTGGATGGGCTTTCCGTTCATCACGAAGTCCTCCCCGTCCACATAGCACAGCCCGTCCTTGGCAATGAGTCCCTGCGCAGCCGCCGGCGCTGCATATACACCCCGAAGACGCCTGGTAGACAGCAGCGGGTAGTCGTCGGAGCATAGATTCTCTTCGTCGTAAAATTCCCCATCATTTATGCGCAGGTTGTGGTTGTACCCGGCAAACACATCTGTCACCCGTCGCTGGGCTGTCTGTGCCTGCACCGTCGGAAAAAACGGCATGGTCTCCCTCCTCTCAAAACAGCAGTGCCCGCGCCGCCGCGATGGGCATATGCGTGCGGTTGTACCAGTCGCCGAAAAGCTTCGCTGCTGCGTTGTATAGGGTAATAGACTGGTTATACTTCGCCGCTTCTCCGTTCTCGGCGTCGATCTGCGCCTGCAAAAAGTAGTTGTAAACATCCTGGTCATAGGGGGCCGGGACCAGCAGTTCTTTCTCCCCGTCCAGCTCCGTGTATGGCGTGAAGCTCTCCGCCGGGTACCCCTCATGCGTTTTAAATATCTCTTCAAACAGCATTCCGTCCAGCTTGGAAAGCCATTTGATTTTTACCGATTCATCAAACTGGTTCGGGCGCATAGCGTCCACCATCTCTATCGCCTCTCGTACTTTCATTTTTGTCCTCCCTGTTAGCCAAAGGAGGGAGAAGCCACCGCCTCTCCCTCCTCCGTGTTATTTGATGCCGCTCAGTTCAGAGCACCCCACATTTTCTCAGCCTCTGCGGCCCGACGCTCCTGTTCCTCCGTCTGTGCCGACTCAGCCGCAGCGGCCCGCGCTACCTCCTGCGCCACCTCTTCCGGCACAAGCACCTTCCGTCCCTTGGGGATCAGGTAGCTTTTTCCGTTGATCCCCACATAGAGGTTGGGATCCCCGTCTCCGGGTCTTTTAGGAATGAATACTTCGCTCTTTTTCTTCTCAGCCATGTATAGCCGTCCTTTCCCTGTCCCGCCGGACGGGTAAGCCCGCCCAGCTCTGACAGCATTAGTAGTTGGACTCGTCCACCGCGCTGTAAGCGCTGACGCTCATCACCCGCAGCAGGCGCTCGGGATACAGGACCATGTGGCCTGTCTCGAACTTATAGCCCACCGTGGAGAACTGTTCCAGAGGGCCGCCGATCTCACCGCGGTTTTTCACGATGATCTCTGCGTTGCCGCCACCCGGCTCAATGGTCGCAAATGCGTCCTTGCCGAAGAAATAGCTGGCGTAGGTCACACCGCCCGCCTTGTTTTTGTAGGAGGTCTCGCCCACCATACTCAGCACCGCCGCATCGGGGTTCTCAATGAATCGAACGCCGTGCAGCTCTCCGATCTCGCCATTGAAGATCTCCGTGGTGGCCGCGTACTTGTGCACCTCCATCCATGCCTCGTCCTGGCGCAGGTCAAAGGCCACGGAGGGGTGGATGATGCACACGAACTTGCCGTTGATGGGCTTAACCTTGCTCTTTTTCAGGATGGTGGCCGCCTTGTTGATCATGGTGGGGGTCAGCTTGGCCCAGCCGTTGGGGGTAGCCGATTCACCCTGGCCTGTGGTGCCGCCCGCCGCCATAGTCGCACAGGATGTGGGGGTAGATAGCACCTTTCCGGTCTCGTCCACATTGTCGCAGTACAGCACATTGGTGCCGGTGAGCAGTGAGTTCCGCAGCAGGGTCTCCTGGGTCTCGCTCAGGGAGGCGGACATCTCCTCCGTAGCACCCAGGATCACATCGTCAAAGGCCCGGGTCTCCAGGCGGTCCGAGATAGCTGCATAGGTGCCGTATTGGGCGATGGCGCCGGTCTTCTTTGTCATGCCAAACTTCTGGCCCTCGGGGATCACGCCTTCAATGAGCTTATCTGCCCGCTCAAAGGTGTTCCACTTGCGCCATTCGATGGTGCTGCCGTGGTTGGCGGGCAGGGGCCGCTTCTCGGCGAACTGGGTATAGTACATCGTGGTTCGCGCGTTCTCCAGCAGCTCCTTGTCATAGTAGGTCTTGATGGTGGGGTCCAGGGTGTTGTTGCCCGAGAACTCCGTTTTCTGGGTCTTGTCGTAGGCATTCGCGTAATTCACGCTGGTATTTACCAGCGTACCCGCATCCGCGAACAGCTGCAGGTTCATTTTGTAAAAGTTATACATCTCTTCTCCTTTCCGGGAGAAGTCCGTCACACGGGATAGATCTTCTCCCCTCTGGCAGCGGCTTCCCTGATCTTCTGCCGCAGGGCCGCCCGCTGCTCTTTCGTCATGTTTCCGTAGTCAAAGTGTGTGGTGGTCGGTGCCTGGGCCGAGGTCCCGTTTTCCACAGGTCTCTGCCTCCCTGCCTGGATGGATGCTGCCAGCTGCTCCGCCGTCTCCTTGGCGGCCCTCTTCTGGACCATTTCCTGCATTTCCTTGCGGTGCACGGCGTAGAATGCGTCCATCACGCTCACGCCTACCCCAGGCGCCGTTAGCCGCACAAAGGCGGGGTTCTGGAGCTCTGCCTGCAGGTCAAAGCTGGGGATGTCCTTTTTAAGCTCCTCTGCCTGCTGCATGAGCCCGGCCATGTGCTCACGCACCTGCCGCTCCTGCTCCGTCTCCCGGTCCCGCTCGGCCAGCATTTTCTCCAAATACTCCATGCGGTCCAGCCGCCGGGCCATCTCCGGCGAAATGCCCATCTCTGCCGCCTTGTCCTCATAGAGGCTGTCATCGTGCATGATGGCATCGGCCAGGGCTTTACCGTCCAGCTCCTTCCCCGCTGTCAGGCCGTATCGTCCTGCCAGCATCTCCAGCGCCGGAGTCAGCGCCTTCATGGCTTCCTGCTGCGGCTTTAGGTTTTTCACCCGCTCCTGGATCAGCTTCTGCATCTCCCCGTTGTACTCGGGGTCTGCCATGATCTCCTTCCAGGTCATCCGGGATGCCTTTGTAGGCTCCTCCGTCTCGACAGCGGCGTCCTGTCTTGCGTCCTGCTGCGGTTCCTGGTCTCCCCGGGTGGGAACAGTCGCCCTCGCACTCCGCTGCGCCCGTTTTCTGATCTTTTCCTCCGGCACGCCCAGTGCCTTCAGCTGCTGCTCCTCGGCGTCAGGAGCCGTTACGCCCGATGCTTCCCCCTCGCCTTCTGCGAAGAGCTGAAGCCACAGAAAATCTTTCATAAATTTCCTTTCTGCCCGTCAGGTGGGCGCTCCCGTGATAAGGTCCACCGGACCTTCTGTTTCCACTTTACATCATCAGGGAGTCGCTTTTCTCCCCTCCACTCGAATAAATTTCGGATAATTTTTTTCGAGCATCCGAAAGCCGATGCAAACAGCCTCCATCCGGCCCGTGAGTTCCTTGTCTGCACCCGGCTTTGCCTTGGCTACCAGGTCGGCCTTTCCGTCATCTGCCCAAAACCGCACATCCTCCGCCAGGCCCTCGTCTTCGGCCTCCCGGAGCATCTGCGCCGCCGTGTAAACAAGCGTCGTAGCAGCCGCGCACACCAGGTCCTGCCCCTTTGGCGCACTGCCGGCGTGTCCCGATACCGACAGACGCAGCCGCTGGGCGTCATACTGTACCCGGATCATGTCCCGCCTCCCGGCTGGGATGCCTCCCGGGCCTGACTCCTGGCTTTCCGCACCAGCCCGTGCTCCTGTGACCGCTCTGCATTGGGCTCCACCGTTGCCGTTCCCGCCGGAGCCGCCGGAGTTCCGCTCATCATGGCCTGTACCTGTGCCAGAGCCGTGGCATCCTGGTGTTTGGCCGCCAGGGCCGCCGCGTACTGTGTCAGCTGCATCATGCGGTCGTACAGAGCGCCCATGCTGCGGATCTTTTGCAGCATCTCCTCCTTGCCTCGGAAGTCCATCATGTCCAGGCACATGAGCGTCTGGTCTGTCCGGGCCGGGTCGAAGAATCCCAGCTGGTAGAATTGCAACGCCAGCTCGTTTTGTGCCATGGAGGTATAGGCGGTTTGCTTCTGCGCCTGCACCGAGATGTCAAACGCCGGCAGCCGATAGCCCAGGTCAATGCCGAAGTCGCTCATCTGAGCCTGTGGCTGCAGGCCGCTGTTGCTGTAGGTCACAAATTCCTCCTGGCCACTCTGCCCCACGATGCGGAATTTCCTCGGTGCATCGTAAAACTGCCGTATAAGCTCAATGCACAGTGTTATGATCTCCCGGTAGGCCCTGTACCCGGCTCGGGTGCTGTCCCGGGAGCCCTTGCCGCTGGCCTCCTGCAATGCCGCAATGGCGCTGGCCGCCGTAACACCCGCAGAGGTTGATCCGGTAGCCGTCTCCGTGTTGCCGCTGGTCTCTCGCAGCTCCTGCACTGTCTCCTGTAAAAACGCAAGATAGTTTCCCTGGAGCGGGTTGTAGTCCAGTGGCCGCAGGGCATCCTCGCCCAGGTTGCCGCTGGTATGTACAAAGGGCCGTGTCCAGTCGGCAAACTCCGACTCATTTACGCCACCGTCTGATCGGATAAAGTACCGTGGCGTTGCTCCAGCCAGGGCATTTTTCGCCACCGCCGTCCGCAGCAGGTCGATTTCCTCTTGCGGTGACTTGCATAGATCTACATAGCCGTACCCGCAGGGACTTCCCTCTACGGGGAACAGCGGGTCCAGCACATAGGGATATAGTCCGTGCTCGTAAAGTCCCGTCTCTGCCATGGATGGCCCCGCCGGAACATCCACTTCCACCGGGCCCTCCGGCCCCTCCTGCACCATCCGCCGGACCGGCATCTCCGTCTCGTTCTCCGTGGCGTAAAGTACCACATCTCCCACAAACTTGCAGTAGTGCAGCACCCTCCCCACATGGTAGTAGACCTCTATCACCGTGCACTTGCCGTCGGTGGACACCGTGTCATCGTAGAGAAATTTCTGCGCCACAAAGGTCTCCGTCTTGATTTGCTCCGCCGCCTGGGGATAGGTCTGCTGTACCAGATCCTTGTCCATCAGTTCTGTGTGGAACACATAGCGAGACCGCTGGATGTCCTCCACCCCCGGCTCCCAAAACAGATTCAGGAGGTTCACCCGCTCCACGGCGATGTCTCCCAGGCCATTCATGCGGCTCTGGTCCCACACCACCTTGTAGCACCCGGTGCCACCCTTCAGCTTTTGCCACATGGCGTCCGACCAGGTGCGCTCAAAACGATTTTGCTCCAGTATGGCCGGCAGGATGGCCGATAGCATCTTTGCCTCCGCCCGGTCGCCCTCCTCCCGAGGCAGCACCACCGGCTCCGGGTAGGCCTCCATGGCGTCCGCGTGCTTGTTGGTGATCACATTGTGCAGCCAGGCGCTCCGGCTCCGGAATCCCGCTCGCTGCACATCGGACTTCCGGTCCTCCTCGGTGGTGTTGCGCAGCTTCCACCAGCTTTCGGCGTTGATGATGCGGGTGTCCACGCTGTGTTTGCCTTTTTTGTACTCCCGGAGCACCTGCATCCACTTCTGTATCTGCTGCTCTCCGACCTTCTTCCCCGGCAGCTCCGCCGGAACCATTTTTTCGTCCATCTCTCATCCTTTCTGCCGCAGCTGGTCCAGCGGGTCGCCCCAGCTGGGCTCTTTTTTCTTCTCCAGTATCGGTTTCACCGGCCTCGACATGCAAAAATACCGCCACTCGTCCGCCACATGGTCCTCCAGGTCCGTGTCCAGATCCTCCGGCCTCGTCTCTGAGTACATCAGCAGCGGCACCGTGCGCATAAATGCCTTGCAGGTGTCAAAGATATAGCATCGGGGATAGCCCTCGCTGTCAAACTGCAGCCGATAGTGGCACTGCATCCACCCGGCTATGCGCTCATTGTCACCCTTATTGAAGTAGATACCGTACCGGCTGGCCGTCTCCTGCACGCTCTCTCCCCGGCTCCCGTCCCAGATAGCCGGATCTGCCACGCCGCCGTCTATCTTCCGGCCTGCTAAAAGCGGGTGTGTCCGCTCCAGCTCTCGGGCCGTGCGGAACTGCTCGTCCGGTGTCCACCGCACACCCTCGTTTGGCTCTCTTGTGCAGCCGTAGAGCTCCAGGATGCGGTATAGCACCCCGTCGTAGTCCACCGCCCACCAGGCCATGCTAAAGGGCTTTTGATACCCGAAGTCGTAGCTTCGATATATTTTCCATCCACGAGGAATTTTGAACGGCTCGATCACATGGGTAAACCGTCTCTGTGCTCTGGCCTCCTCCACGGTGATGCCCGCCTCCTCGCAGCGCATAGGGTCCGGGTCCAGGCGAAGCTCCTCGAAAAACTGGCCCGCGAATACATCCCAGCGCCCCTCCAGCCACATCTCCCGCAGGTGTCCCGGCAGGGACTCCAGCTGTTTGATGTACTCCGGCTGTGTGGCCATCAGGGCCTTGTTGTCCTTTACCAGCGCCTGTACAAAGGCATATTCCGCCGGATCCTCTCCCTCCTCAAACTTCCGGTCTATAAAAAGCCTCTTTATGTAGGCGTGTCCCTGTCCTCCCGGGTTGCAGGTGAGATACAGCCGCTTCGGATACTTGTTCACGCCGCGGATGCAGGCCTTTATGACCTTCATCTGGTATTCCGACAGATGCGTGGCCTCGTCGATAAAGATCACATCGTACTCCACGCCCTGAAGCCTGTCCAGGTCCTTATCCCGCTCGCAGTAAGCAAAGTTGATGGTGCTGCCGTTGAGGAATTTAAGCACCTTGTCCTTGTCGTTGTACTTGGCCACCCCCAGCAGCTCTCGCCGGAGAGTGTTGATGTGGTTGTTTATAAGCTCCGGGTAACTCCGGCGCACGATCAGGATGCGGATGCCTGCATAGCGCAGGGCCAGCAGCTTCGCCTTGGTCCGCACGGCCCAGCTCTTCCCGCCGCCTCGGGCGCCCCCGTAGGCAATGTACTTGTGCTCGTGGTCCTGCAAAAACAGCTTTTGCTTCTCGTTGGGCGGCTCGATCTGCAATCTCATCCTGCGTAATCCTCCAGCTCTGGGGCCAGCTCCACCTGCACCGGTGCCTTATCCTGGCACATGGCGTTGATCATGGACCACTTGTCGATAAGGATCGCCATCATGGTCGCAATGTCCCGGAGCTTCGCCTCCTTCATCCGCTCGGGGTCGCTGAGTACGCCCAGGCCGTTGTCTATGATGTCGCACACCGTGTCCGCCTTGCCCTGCATATAGCTCATTAAGTCCCGCGCGCGCGCGTTTTTCTGCGTGTCCGCCACCTTCACCACCTCCGGGTTCTCCCGCACGATCCGCCGGACCGTGTCCGGGCTCACGCCGTTTTTCCGCGCCGCCGCCCGGTAGCTGCCCTCCAGGGTATAGTCTGCCAGTATCTTCATGCGGCGCTTTTGTTCAATTCTCCTCTGCGCCATGCCGCCTCACCACCTTTATGGCCATTTTACAGTCCCCGCAGGTCGTTTTTCTCCCCTCCGCTATGATTTTTTCGGACGCCCCAAAGCCGCGCAGGAATCCCCACGCGGCTATTATGTCTCTTTGCAGTTCTGTTCCAGGGCCCGATACAATGGGCAGCAGCCGAAATTATAGCTGCAGCAGTAACGGTCCAGCCAACCTCTGTGCTTACTCTTGCTCCGGAATCCGATCTCCACCCGCTGCCCCGGTTCCATCCCCTCGCAGCGTACAAATTGCTTCTCGGCCCGTCGGAAGAAGGGACATATAGCCCGGGCACTGATGCTGTCATTCATCCCGGCGCCCCCTCTCCTCCGGCTTCTGCGGCGCGATGTATCGTATGTAATGCGCCCCGTATAGGGCGTTCCAGTTTCCTTGCTCCACCAGCACGGATCCTGCCGGGGCCCGCAACGGCGCGCAGGTCCGTGCCGGCCGCTCCGTCACGATGGGCTTTTTCAGGTTTCGGCTGGGGTTGTAGGCCTTTTTCCCTTCCCGATCCGATTGCCGCAGCAGGTAGGCAGCCAGGTCCGTATAGTCTGCCGCGTTGTAAAGCGGCTCCGCCCATACACTTCCCATGCCCCAGATGTCCTCCAGAGCTTTGTCTCCCAGCATCCACAGCCCATCCTCAAAGCGCACGCCCTCCAGCCTGATCACATAGTGGATGTGCAGGCGCTTCTCTGCGCCGGACTTCCCATCCTTATGGCTGATGAACTCATAGTAGGCCACCTGCCCACCCAGCTTCGCCACGGCGCGCTTCAGCCGAGCCCGGAAGTTCTTCAGGGTCTTCTCTGTGTCCGCCTCTGCCGACGCCAGGTGCGCATCATCCAGCTTGCACACCATGTGGAGCCATTTGTGGCTGCAGTTGCAGTTAAAGCTGCGGGCCAGCACGCGCACGGCCTGCATGGCATTCCGGTCCCGCTTGGCCGCAGAGGTGTTCCCCTGCACCCGGCCCGAGCGGATCTTGGCCCGACTCGATACCCACACCTTGCTCTTCTCTACCATCCGCCCGGATTTGTATGTTCGGATCACCCAGCATCCCTCCATTTCGTCCGTCTCCTCTCCGTGTGCGTAAAGTTAGCCCCTAAAGAGCCTACAAAGAAACGCGTGCGCGCGTATATTATATATGTATGTCCGTTCCTCCCTTTCGGGGAGGCGGCACGGTCTGTCCATGCCGCCTCCTGCTCTGCCGCCATTCCAGGCGGAGCCGCCTTGCCCGCGGAGCTGCTTACAAGCTGCAGCTTGTCGGAAGGAGGAAGCGATGGAGCAGCGGGGATCCCTCCCCGCAAGGCCCCTCCGGAGACCGCATACCCCTGCGATCCCCGGAGCGACCGCCAGCCCCACGGCTGGCAGAAGCTCGGCTTTATAGATTTGGTATCTTCCACAGGTCAATCTGCTTCTTGCCCGTGTATATTGCTAAGGATAGTTCGATGTTTGCGCCCGGACTTCCCGTCCAGTTCAGCATCAATGCAATGGCGTCGGCGCTGTCCAGCATGGCCAGGCAGATACGCATATAGTCCGCCTTCTCCAGCCCCTCCGGCAGCACCGCCGGATTCAGGGGGATATGCCCCAGCGCCCGCAGCTTCTTCTCCGCCTCCGCAAACTCCGCCTTGTAGTTCTCGTTCCCGGTAATCTTCCCGGCTATGTATACCTTCACTCGTCCACCCTCCTGCTCACGAAGAACCCCTCCACGCCCTCGTCCAGTTTCCAAACCGGGCTGCCCGGCTCTGTAAGGGCCGCGAAAGCCTTTTGCACGCCGGGGATGGCCTGCGGGCAGCATTTTTTATCGCCGAGCAATATTGGTTGATCAAATATCCGAATTCAAGTACAATCTCCGCAGGTGTCCCATTAGAAGCAAAGCGCTCAATCCCGCTTTTGCTAATGCGTACATCAATCATCGGTAATCCCCCTTGCATAAATTTCCACTTTCCACGCAAGCGTTCCCGGTCCCTCGATAAACAGGTTTTCGCCCATCATCGCATCCCGGACGACCTCTCCGGCTTTCTCCGCCATAATAGCCTTGCCCGCTTCGATCTCCGCCGGAGTTACCGTGCCGTTCAGCTTAACATAGCTTCCGTACTTTACGCTTACCTCCTCCGGCTCCACGCCGGGCCTCTCCTCGCAATAGGCTATCGCACCTGGCTCCGAGGCCCGCCCGCAGCAGTCGCCAGTCTTATCGTATCCGCAGGATGCCTTATTCTTTAAGCACAGTCCCGCAATGCGCCCCTCTGCTTCCCGCAGGATAGCGCAGCCATTGAGGCCGCAGTTATGCTCGTGCCCGCACCCCAGGCAGACAAGGCTTCCGGTCTCCACCTTCAGCCGCCGCAGCGCTTGCAGCAGATCTTTGTCGTTCATTGCTTTTTATCCTCCTCATCCATCTTCGCGCCGTTCTCCACAAAGTCGCAGACTCTGGCCGCGCAGGAGAGGCACAGTTGTTTCTCCGCAGAAAATGGTGTCTTAAAATTCACAACGCCAAAGTGATTGAAATCCAGATTCACACCGTCAACCTCGTATTCAATCTTGCGCCCGCACATATCACAGAACACTTTAACCATCAACTGTTACCTCCGTCCATTTTCGCGCCGCAGTTGGGACAGTAATTCCAATTTCCAATATCGAAAAATGTAAAATCCCACTTAACCATCACGCCACACTCTGGGCATTTGAGATAATCATGATCCTCAATCCATTGTCCATGTACCACCGGGGCCACATCGGCGGCGGGAATTTCGTCTAAAAGTTGCTCTGCGGCGTAGGCGTATTCAATATGCAACAGACGCTTCGCCTTTTCTCGTTCAATATATTCAGCCATTGTCAGCCCTCCTATACACATAGCACCAGCTCTGGGGCGGGCGGCGAAGCGGCAAAGCCCCATTGTTGCAGATACCGTTGTTGTTGCTGTACATGGCGCAGGCCTCGCAGTATAGGTCATTAGGACAAGACCTCCGGAACTCCGTCAACTTTTGTGGTTGGTCATAAATGCGCAGGTCGGAGATGTGCCAGCCGTAGCCCTGGCAATGTCCAAGATAGCCGTGCAACTCATCGTCTGTCATAGCCACACACAGGCCACACTTTTCTTCGGCAGCTTGCTTGTAAACGGATAGGCCCCCGGCCTTAAAAAGAAAATCCGTACTATCCTTGTCAATCTTGTAAATTCGGTCACAGGTAAACTCACCAATAACCTTGCCGTTGCCATGCGGGCAATTCAGTGATTTCATCGAGCCAGCGTTCAAATAGTCCTGCATCAGGCGTTCCTTGGAAATGGGGATGTTCAGGTCAGGTCTTCCCTTGGTGCAATAAATGTATGCTTGGAATGGTGTTTCCAGCTTCGGACAGTTCTTTCGCACCTCAATGGTTTTCTCACCGCTGAGAATCTTCTTGCACCACTTCGGGTGGATGCTTATCATCACGGCATTGCTCATTTCATCGCCCCCAATTCCTTTTTTGCCTCTTCTCGGGTGAGAAATACAGCTGCACTAACATGGCAGCAGCGTCTTGTTTGTTCATTTCACTCCACCTCCTACATCCAAAACTCACGGCGACAAGCAGTGCAATCCTTATATCGTTTAGGTCTTCCAGTATCGTTCTCATCAATGCAGGAGACGTCGCAATTAAGCATCTTCGGGCAGAGAACACATATGCCATTCCTATCTAATGCAGCATTTGGCCACTGCTCCAAAAACACATCTTGCCGTGTCCTGCGAGGGTGTGCGGCACCCCATTTCTTCAATATTTCAACCTGCTTATCTGCTGCACATTTAATGTCCGTCCCTGTTTCAAGTTTGCACGAACCATCCCAGGCGGGGCAGCCGAAACAACAATCTCCAAACGATTCGCACATTCTGTTGCGCTCCTCGATAAACTTCACAGCATCCATACTGTCAACCTCCTATCTCATGTGTCGTTTCCCGGCCTTTGCAAACCTCGCGCTCTGCCGCACATAGCGCTCCCGTGCGGCGGTGTTGGAACGATCCACCCAGGGCTTTTCCTCCAGCCGCTGGGCCTCATATTCCCGGAACGCCTCGCAACTCTTCCGGCAGGCCCCGCAGGGGAGCCTGTCCGGGCAATCTTTTACGCAGGGGCTTTTCATTCCTACCACATCCTTTCTTGCGCCGCATGCTCGGCAAATCGCTGCTCCTGGAGTTCAAAGTATTCCGGATCAATTTCGCAGCCCACAAATTCAAATCCGAGATTATACGCGGCGATTCTGCTACTTCCGCTCCCCAAATGCGTGTCCAATATTCTCCACCCCTTTTTGGCATATTTTTGCATCAACCTCTCATATAGCGCCACTGGTTTCTGCGTGGGATGGATCCTTTTTTCGTTGAGAGATTTGTTGCCCTGCTGAACAGTACCTTCCGCAATGCTTTTTCCTTGGAACATACCGTTCCACATATACCTAAAAATCCGTGTGCTATTGTGGCAATTTGTAGCTGCAATCTCGCAATCCGAAAAAGAGCTTTTATCATTGCACTTGTCCCACACGATCCTCCCGGATGCAAAAATGTGCTCAAAGTAGTTACAGCCCCATACAATGTACCGTTTTGCTACTCGCTCCATCTCCGAAAAGTAATCCTTGCCAGGCACATCCCACTTCGGCGATATAGGATAGTCTCTTCTCACCCCTATGGGGCTGATTCTCCTTCCGTAATATCCCCTGCGTTCCGGCCCCGAAAAGTACGGTGGGTCAACAATGGCAAGATCAAATGCTTTATCCGGTAGCGCCTGCATATACTCCATGCAGTCTACATTCAGCGCGATTTGATTCATTCGGCCCACCTCACAACTTTTTCCCGCACACCCCACCGCAAGGCATCCTCGTGGCTGTCAAAATACAAATCCAGCCGATTCCCGGCAATGGCGCCGCCGGTGTCCAGCTAAATGGTTTGCCAATGTACATCTATCATTCCTCCTCACAGATTTCTACAATGTGCTGGCACAGGGCGGGAGGAATCTTTGACTTTTCCAGACTGTTCTTCAGCGCACTTGTTCCACCACGGGGAAGGATGATACCCATTTGCTTTGCCTTCCTGATGGTTGCCCCTCTTGGGCTTCTTTCGTGGCATGGGTCGCCGTTTTTGCAGATGGGCTTAAACCTCGGGAACGGGTGGTTTGTCCAAATGTCAGTTGGCTTCATTCTGGTGTCACCGTACTGACAATATGTAACTGTGTAACGGGGAAGTCCCTGCATCCAGGTCATCTTTCTCATGCCACCACGGGGATTTTCGATGAAGTAAAACTTCGGTTTCAGCTCACGGATAAGCTGTAAAACATGCTAATCGACCGCATCGCAGAACCTCGCGTATTCGCTGACAGGATCAAGATTGCCGGTAACGGCGTTCTTGCGCCTGTGATGGCTGATTGCCGCAATGCTGAATGTCGTGCAGTCCGGGCTTGCCCATATAACATCCGGTCTGCCGAACCGCTGAATGATGTCATCAGCCGTGACCGTCATGATGTCGGCATACAGGTCAATGTTTTCAAAGTGCTTGTCCCACTCGACAGAAAACACTTCGTGTCCGCGCCGCTCAAACGCCTTGCCGATGCTTCGCGTCCCCGCAAAAAGCTCTAAAACCTTCATCTCAATACCTCACTCCGATGTAGTCCAATA
>OLHG01000233.1_pt1 | contig 40104 bp, 31 predicted proteins | sample 1605971 | NCBI WGS metagenome assembly OLHG01 (sample SAMN03283289) | human gut metagenome | biome: human-associated habitat; material: feces | host: Homo sapiens | place: Peru | collected 2012 | reverse complement strand
CCCCGTCCATATTCCCATGGACCTGGGCATCCGTCATGGCAAACAGGGCATAGACGCTCCAGGCAAAGGAGGCCATGGAGCCCAGGGCCACCAGGGTATCCATATTGGGTGCCTTGTTTTTCAGTGCTGTGAAGCCGCTGATGAAGAACTTCTGGTTAATGACCATGATGATCCCGGCCAGCAGAAGCTGCACCAGGCCCATGGCCACATGGTTCCCATGGAACCAGGCCGGCAGGGGCCAGCCCCACATCATGTGGCCCATAGAGAAATACATGAGCACCGCCAGGAAGCCCACAGAATAGATAAGCCGCTTTTTGAGCCTGGGGGTCTCGTGGTCTGCCAGGGCATCCTCCTGGATCTCCTGCTTGGCCTGGCCCTTTGGGCTTGCCCCATAGCCCGCCTTCTGGACCGCCTGAATGATCTCAGCGCTGGAGGCAGTCCCCTCCACACCCATAGAATTGGTCAAGAGGCTGACAGAGCAGGATGTGACTCCCGGCACCGCGTTTACCGCCTTTTCCACCCGGGCAGAGCAGGCGGCGCAGCTCATGCCCGTAACATTGTATTGTTCCATATGATTCTCCTTTTAAGGCTTTATTTCATGAGTTTTTGCAGAATGGTGACCAGTTCACCGATGACCTCGTCCTTTCCTTCCCGGATGTCCCGGGCCACGCATCCTTCAATATGATGGGCAAGAATTTCCTTATTAAACGCATTCATAGCGGCGTTGACAGCAGCGGACTGGGTCAGAATGTCGTAACAGTAGGCATCCCGTTCGATCATAGCCTGGAGGCCCCGTACCTGACCCTCGATCCGTTTCAGCCGGTTCAGGAGCTTCTTTTTCTCCTCCGGCTGGCGCAGGGTGGTTTTGTCCATGCCGCCGCAGCAGCAACAGCTCTTTTCTTCTTCCATGGCGGAACGCTCCTTTCTGGATACCCCCTTGGGGTATCTTTATTATATACCCCAAGGGGGTATATTGTCAAGAGGCTGCCGTGAAAATACAAAAATTTTCCCTCCGGAAATTTCCGGAGGGAAAACGTCACAGGATTCTGTTTTTGATAAGGCCTTAGCCCATGCTGACGTAGTCCATGCAGACCCAGCCGCTCTTGATGCAGCCCCAGGTGGTGCCGTTGATCTTGAACTGGGCCAGGATGTCCAGCTCATCGCCTTCCTTGTAGCCACCCACCACATTGTACTTGGTGCCCGGGCCCTGGCGAACGTTGATGGCGCTGCCGGTAACGGTGCCGGTGCCGGCGTCTTCACCGGTGTCCCCATCGATGTAGACATAGTCCAGGCTGATCCAGCCGTCCTTGGTGCGGCCCCAGGTGGTGCCGTCTACGTTCTTCTTCTCGTAGAGCTCTACCCGGGTCAGGTAGGTGTAGCTAGCCACAGACTTGCTGTCGGTACCGGCGGCGGCGCGGACATTCAAAGTGCTGCCGGTGACCAGGCCTCTGTCGATGACCTTTTCATTGGTGGTGGTATTGTTGGTAGTGGTGTTGTTTGTGGTAGAGTTGTCGGTAACCGTGCCGGTGAGGCTCACGTAGGTCATGCTGACCCAGCCCTTGCTGGTCCGGCCCCAGCCGTTCTTGGTCTCCAGGACGTTGATCTTATCGCCCTTCTTGTAGACAGCCACAACCTTGGCATCCTTGTCGGCGCTCTCCCGGACGTTCAGGGTGCTGGCCAGAACGGTGCCGTTGCCGGTGGCGTTGTTGGTGGCGGTATTATTGGTCGTGTTGTTGCTGGTGGTTGGGGCGGTAGTCGCCGCCGAAGCAGTGGTGGCGGTGCTGTTGTCTGTGCCGCCGGCGGGGGTAGTGGTAGAGCCGCCCACGGTCACATTGCTCATATCCAGAAACTCCACATCCACCCAACCCTTCAGGGGGATGTAGGCCCACTGGGTACCGTTATTGGTCTCTACACGGTTGACCTCCACCTCGTCGCCGGCATTCAGCTGGCTGAGCACATTGCTGTCGGTGGTGGGGGCGGAGCGGACGGGAGCCTTCTCTTTGACAGTGGCCACGTTGGCCTTTGCGACAGGCTTGGTCGTGGGAACCGTGGTGGGCTCGGTGGTAGTAGCAGGGGCAGTGGATTCGGAAGGATCGGTAGACTCTACCAAATTCAGCCCGCCGGTAGGCTCTGTAGAAGGTGCCGGGTCCTTCTTGCCGAAGCAGCCGGTAAACATGGTGGTACACAGCACCGCACAGGCGGCCAGACTGAGGACACGGGTCTTATTGAAGGGGTAATTCATAACGTTCCCTCCCTTTCTTGTTTTTCTGTGCCCATTATACCTTGCTGATGGGGGAAATGTCAATAGGATAAGATTTATTTAATAAACCAATGTCTTCCATTTCCGTCTATTTATTCCCCTGCAAAGCCTTGACACACCCCCTATAAAAATGGTAAAATAGACGCGCAATGAACGGGAAGAGTACCGCGTTACCGCCATTCAGAGAGCCTGGGCCATGGCTGGGAGCCCGGGCAGGCCCATGCGGGAAGGTGCGCCCGGGAGCGCTTACAAGTGGATAACCCAAGTAATAAATCAGAGTGGAACCGCGGAAAACCTCCGCCTCTTGGTAGATTCTCCCCCTTTGGGGCAGAATAGGCAAGAGGCGTTTTCTTTTTCCCGTCCGCCTGTCAGGAGGAAACAAATAATGTATCTTTACAATTCCCTTTCCCACAAAAAGGAGCTCTTTACCCCAAAGGATCCCGCAAATGTGAAAATGTACACCTGCGGCCCCACGGTGTATCACTATGCCCATATCGGCAATCTGCGGACCTACATCATGGAAGACGTGCTGGAAAAGAGCCTGCGGTATATGGGCTACGGTGTCAAGCGGGTGATGAACATCACGGACGTAGGCCACCTGTCCTCCGATGCCGACACCGGCGAAGACAAGATGCTCAAGGGTGCCGCCCGGGAGCACAAAACCGTCATGCAGGTGGCAAAATTCTACACCGATGCCTTCTTCTCCGACTGCGACAAGCTGAACATCAAGCGGCCTGATGTGGTGGAGCCTGCCACCAACTGCATCCCCGAATATATCCACATGGTCGAAACCCTCCTCCAGAAGGGCTATGCCTATCTCGCCGGGGGCAACGTGTACTTCGACACCTCCAAGCTGGAAAAATACTATGTCTTCAACGACCACGACGAAGAGGATCTGGCCGTTGGCGTCCGGGAGGGTGTGGAAGAAGACACCAACAAGCGAAATAAAAACGACTTTGTTCTCTGGTTCACCAAGAGTAAATTCGAGGACCAGGCCCTGAAATGGGACTCCCCCTGGGGTGTGGGCTATCCCGGCTGGCACATTGAGTGCTCCTGCATCTCCATGAAGCACCTGGGAGACTATCTGGATCTGCACTGCGGCGGCATAGACAATGCCTTTCCCCACCACACCAACGAGATCGCCCAGTCCGAAAGCTACCTGGGCCATCCCTGGTGCAGCTACTGGTTCCATGTCCACCATCTGAACACAGACCATGGCAAAATGAGCAAATCCAAAGGCGAATTCCTGACGGTTTCCCTGCTGGAGGAAAAAGGCTACGACCCCATGGCCTACCGGTACTTCTGCCTCCAGAGCCACTACCGCCGGAATCTGGTCTTCTCCTGGGAGAATCTGGACAACGCTGCCGCCGCCTATGAAAAGCTCATCGCCAGGATCGCCGCCCTGACCGGCGAGGGTGAGGTAGATATGGATGCCTACATTGCCATGAAGGAGAAATTCCTTGGAGCTCTGAACGGAGACCTGAACACCTCCCTGGCCGTCACCGCCGTCTTTGACGTGCTGAAGGCCAAGGCGAGCGACGCAACCAAGCTATACGCCCTGCAGGACTTTGACCGGGTACTGTCTCTAAACCTGATCCCCGCTGCCGAGGCCCTGAAGGCCAAGCAGAAGGCAGAGGCCCAGGCCAGCGCCGACCCCGAGATCGATGCTCTGGTCCAGGCCCGGACCGAGGCCAAGAAGGCCAAAAACTTTGCCGAGGCAGACCGGATCCGGGATCAGCTGAAAGCCATGGGTGTAGAGATCATCGATACCCCCCAGGGAACCAAGTGGAGAAAAGTATGAAGCTAATGATTCTGGACGGCAACAGCGTCATCAACCGGGCCTTCTTCGGCGTCAAGCCTCTGACCACCCGGGATGGGCTGTATACCAATGCCATCTACGGATTTCTGAACATTCTGGAGCGGATGGAGAAGGAGGAGCAGCCCGACGCGGTATGCGTGGCCTTCGACCTCCACGGCCCCACCTTCCGGCACCTGAAATATGAGGGCTACAAGGCCAACCGCCACGGCATGCCCGATGAGCTGGCAGCCCAGATGCCCATTATGAAGCAGGTGCTCACCGCCATGAACATCCCCATTTATTCCGCGGAAGGCTGGGAGGCCGACGACGTGATCGGCACCGTGGGAAAGCTCTGCGGTGAAAAGGACTGGCAATGCGTCATCGTCACCGGAGACCGGGACAGCTTGCAGCTCATTGACCAGCACGTCAACGTAAAGCTGGTGATCTCCAAGCCCGGAAACACCGCTGCTACCTTATATAATGAGGACCTGTTTCGGGAGGAATACGGCTTTGAGCCCAAGCGGCTCATTGATCTAAAGGCCCTGATGGGCGACTCCTCAGACAATATCCCCGGTGTCGCCGGGGTAGGCCCCAAAACTGCCAAGGAACTGCTCTATAAATTCGGGACTCTGGATGGGGTCTATCAGCATCTGGAGGACCCCTCTATCCGGCCCAAGCTCCGTGAAAAGCTGGAGGCCGGCAAGGAAAGTGCCTATCTGTCCTACGACCTCGCCACCATCATCCCGGAGGCCCCTATTGTCTTCTCCCCGGAGGACGCTCTGAAAAAGGAATACAACAAGCCGGAGCTCTACGCCCTGTTCCAGAAGCTGGAATTCGTGCGGCTCATCGACAAATACGGCCTGCGGGGTACGGAACTCTCCCCTGCTGCCGCGGAAACCGTTGTCAGCCTGCAAACCCTGCCCAAGGTGGAAACGCTGCCGGAGACACTCAAAAAATGTGCCTTCTACCTGGCCCCCGACGGCACCCTGGCCTTTGCCTGGGCGGATGGCCTTTGCCAGCTGACGCCCATGGAAGCCCAGATGGCCGCCCTGCCCCACTGCGAGGGCATGATCCTCCACGATGCCCGGGCAACTTTGCACCATCTGGAGGCTTTGGGCATCCACTGGGACCAGGTGGAATTCGATACTGCCCTGGCGGCCTACGATCTGAATCCCTCTCAGTCGGATTATCCCGTATCCAAGCTGGCCACCAACTTTCTCGGGATCACCCTAGAGGACTCCGATGCCGCCGCCTGTGCCCAGGCCATGTGGAACCTGGAGGCGGTACTGCGGCAGGAGCTGGAATCCGTTCAGGAAACAGAGCTCTACAATACCATCGAGCTGCCCCTGTGCGAAGTGCTCTACAAAATGGAGCGCCGGGGCATTGCCATCGATGAAACGCAGCTGCGGGCCTTCGGCAAAATGCTCAGCGGGCGGATCGCCGACTGCGAGGCGCTGATTTTTGGCTTCTCCGGGGGACCCTTCAACATTAATTCCCCCAAGCAACTGGGAGAGCTGCTCTTCGACAAGCTGGGACTCCCCGCCGGGAAGAAAACCAAAACCGGCTACTCCACCAACGCCGACGTGCTGGAAAAGCTGAAGGACAAGCACCCCATTATCCCTGCCATTATGGACTACCGGATGCTGACCAAGCTGAAATCCACCTATGCCGACGGCCTCATGAAGGAAGTAAAGGCGGACGGTCGGATCCACACCACCTTCCAGAATCTGGTCACCGCCACCGGACGGCTCAGCTCTACAGAGCCGAATTTGCAGAATATCCCGGTGCGAACAGACCTGGGCGCAGAGATCCGGAAAATGTTCGTCCCCAAGCCCGGCTGCGTCCTTGTGGACGCGGACTACAGCCAGATCGAATTGCGGGTCCTGAGCCACATTGCAGACGACAGGGCTATGCAGGAGGCCTTCTGCAGCGGCCACGACATCCACGCCGCCACGGCCAGCCAGGTCTTCGGCGTGCCCATTGAAGCCGTCACGCCCCTCCAGCGCCGCCACGCCAAGGCCGTCAACTTCGGCATCGTCTATGGCATTTCCGAGTTCTCCCTGGCCGAAGACATCGGCGTCAGCCGGTATGAGGCCAAAGCCTATATTGATAACTACCTGAGCAACTACCACGGCGTCCGGGACTATATGAAGAACATTGTGGTCTCCGCCAGGGAAAAGGGCTACACCGAAACCATGTTTGGCCGCCGCCGGTATATCCCGGAGCTGAAAAGCACCAACTTCAACCTGCGTCAGGGTGCGGAGCGCATTGCCCTGAATACCCCCATCCAGGGCACCGCCGCGGACCTCATCAAATTGGCCATGATCCGCGTGGAGAAGGCCCTGAACGAGCGCTATCCTCAGGCGGAGCTGCTGCTGCAGGTCCACGATGAGCTGATCGTGGAGTGCCCCGAGGACGAGGCTGAGGAAGTGGCCGCCTTGGTCAGCCGGGAGATGGAGCAGGTGGCCCACCTGAAGGTGCCTCTCACTGCCGAAGCAAAATACGGAAAAAGCTGGTACGACGCAAAATGAACATTGTACCCATGAATGAACATCACGTTCCCCAGATCGCCCTGCTGGAGCGGGAATGCTTTGCCGATCCCTGGAGCCAGCAGAGCATTGCTTCGGAGCTTCACAATCCCCTGTCCCTGTGGCTGGTGGCCCAGGAAGGGCAGACCCTTCTGGGATACGTTGGTTCCCAAACCTGCCAGGACGAGACGGACATGATGAATATAGCCGTCTCCCCCGCTTCCCGCCGCCAGGGCGTTGCCAGGGCCTTGATCGAGGCTTTGGTTTCCGCCCTCCGGCAGCGCGGCAGCAAGCAGCTGACCCTGGAGGTCCGGGCCTCCAATGGCCCTGCCAGGCAGCTCTATGAGAGCCTGGGCTTTCTCCAGGTGGGGCTGCGGAAAAACTATTACCGAAATCCCAAAGAGGATGCTTTGATCCTTCGAAAGGAGTGGACCCTATGAATATTCTCGCGGTAGAATCCTCCTGCGACGAAACCGCCGTGGCCATCGTCCAGGACGGGCGGAAGGTTTTAACGGACTGCATTGCCTCCCAGGTGGACCTGCACCGGCTCTATGGCGGCGTTGTGCCGGAAATCGCCTCCCGGAAGCACATTGAGGCCATCTATGGCCTGGCAGATCAGGCCCTTGCCAACACAGGCCTGACCAGGGCCGACCTGGACGCTGTAGCCGTTACCTACGCCCCGGGGCTCATCGGTGCCGTGCTGGTGGGGGTCAACTTCGCCAAGGCGGCGGCCTACGCCCTGGGCAAGCCACTGATCCCCGTCCACCACATCCGGGGGCACATTGCCGCCAACTATCTGGCCTATCCGGACCTGGAGCCCCCCTTTCTGTGCCTGGTGGTCTCCGGCGGCCACACCATGATCGTAAACGTGAAGGGCTACACGGATATGGAGATCCTGGGGACCTCCCTGGATGACGCCGCGGGAGAGTGCTTCGATAAGGTAGCAAGAGTTCTGGGTATGCCCTACCCTGGCGGCGCGGCCCTGGACAAGCAGGCCCAGCTGGGAGACGAACACAAATACACCCTGCCCCGGAGCAAGCCCGGTGAAAACCCCTACAATATGAGCTTCTCCGGCCTGAAGACCGCCGCCCTGAACCTCATCCACCACGCCGAGCAAGTAGGCGAGGAGCTGGATATCCCCAGCCTCTGCGCCAGCTTCTCCGCCGCCGTATCCGACACCCTGGTGCCCCGGGTGGAGCGGGCGTTGACGGAAACCGGCTGCAAAAAAATCGCCATTGCCGGAGGCGTAGCCGCCAACTCCCGAATCCGCCGGGACGTGCTGGCCGCTGCCGAAAATCTGGGAGCCACCGTCTATATGCCCCCCCTGAAGCTCTGCGGCGACAACGGCGCCATGATCGGTGCCCAGGCCTACTACGAGTATCTGGCCGGAAACACCGCCGATATGCACCTGAACGCCTTCGCCACCAAGTCCATTCTGGGAGAAGCCCTGTAAGCCATGCTGCGCCTCTACTCATCCTCAAAGGGCTTCCCCTTCTCCGCCCTCCCAGCGATCTACCGGGACAGCCTCCGGGCCTCCGGAGCCTTCCAATATCCCGAAGAGCCAGCCGCCCAGCAGGAAGCACTGGCAGAATCGGACTTCCTCTCTTACATCCGACTGGATTTCTTCCCCCGGCAGGGCAGCCTATATGCCCTGTGGGAGCTTGGGGGAAAGCCGGTCAGCGCCGCCCGGATCGAACCCTACCGGGACGGAGTGCTTCTCTCCGGCCTGGAAACCGCCCCGGACTTCCGGGGGCGGGGCTGCGCCTCCTGCCTATTGGAGCATCTGTTGGAGGTCATAGGCAGGCAGGGCATTCCCCGGGTTTATTCTCATGTCCGCAAGGACAATTCCCCTTCTCTGGCGGTCCACAAAAAATGCGGCTTTGCGGTCTATAAAACCACCGCCGTCTACCTGGACGGCTCCGCAGACTCCCGGTCCTATACTCTTTTGCTGGATTTTGAAAAAAAGCTTGACTTTTCCAGAAATATGTAGTAGTATATCAAAGCTGTCTTTGAGACGGTAAGAAGCGAGCAAGCGTAGATGGAGAAGTCGCGTAGCTGGCCGAGCGCGCACGATTGGAAATCGTGTATACCCCAAAAGGGTATCGAGGGTTCAAATCCCTCCTTCTCCGCCATAGGAAATGGATGCGTCTGACAGACAGTCGGACGCATCCATTCTTTTTTATAAAAAAGAAAAATCCATGCAATAAAATTACCTTTCCAGGCATTACATGGTTGACAGGAGGCAGACGCCTATGCGCAGTGGGCCCACGATAACCGAACACCTTCCGGCTGAGGAACTGAAGCGGCTGCTTCTGGATATTGCCGCCGGTGAGCGGGATGCCCTTGCAGAGCTGTACCGTCACACCCAGACGGCAGTGTACGGCCTTGCGCTATCGTACCTGAAAAATTTCCATGATGCTCAGGACCTGACCCAGGACGTTTACGTGCATGTGTGGAACCATGCCGGGCAATACCGCCCCGTTGGCTCAGCCATGGGATGGCTGTTGACCGTATGCCGCAATCTATGCCTGATGCGTCTGCGGCAGCAGGAGCGTCAGACGTCCCTTGACAGCGAAGCGTGGGATGCCCTCCCTGCAATCCCCTGCGGGCTGACGCATGATGAACGGGTACTTTTACAGCAAGCTCTTGGGTCCCTGGGGGAGGAAGAACGGAGGATCGTTCTGCTCCACACCTCCGGTTTGAAGCATCGGGAAATTGCATCGCTTCTGAAGCTGCCACTTTCTACCGTCCTGTCAAAATATCACAGATCTCTAAAAAAAATGCGAAGCTCTTTAGAAGGAGATGACGCCGTATGACCAGCAAACAAATGGAACAGGATCTGGCAAAGGCGCTGAAAAAAACAGCCCCCAACGATCTGCAGGGCGTGCTCTCCCGCTGTGAAGAGCGGAAAGGAACGGTATTTCCCATGACAGAAAAGAAGACCCCTGCAAAAATCCGGAGAACATTGGCAGCCGCATGCCTGGCGGCAGCGCTGCTGGGGGGCGGCAGCGGCCTATATCTGCAGGCAAACGCGGTTGCCTCCGTTGTGTCCCTGGATGTGAATCCGAGCATTGAATTGACGTTGAACCGCAGTGAAAAAGTGCTTGCGTGTACCCCCGTCAACGAAGAAGCCCAGGCGATCCTGGCAGATATGGATGGCGGAGGAGACCTGAAGGGGGCTAAGCTCGATGTAGCCGTGAATGCCATCGTAGGCAGTCTGGTGCGCAAGGGTTATCTCAGCAGCATTTCCTCAGCCATTATGATCTCCGTGGAGGACAGCGATACCGCCCGGGCCGAAAAGCTCCAGCGTGAGCTGACCAACACCGTAAACAGCATTCTGCAAGCCAGTGCGCCAAAGGCATCCGTCCTGACTCAAACCGTCTCCCAAGACACAGGACTGGAACAGCAGGCCAAGGAAAATCACATTTCCACCGGAAAAGCAGCATTGGTAAATCGAGTTCTCTCCCGCAATCCCTCTCTGAATTTCGGCGAACTGGCAGCTCTCTCTGTTGATGAGCTGAAAGAGCTGGCCGAAGCGGCAGCGCCTGCCATGCCCATTGGCCAGGCAGCAGCCAAGTCCATCGCCCTGGACCACGCCGGCATAAGCGATCATGATGCCTATGACATCGATGTAGAACTGGATGATGAGAAGGGGGCCCTCATTTACGAAGTCGAGTTCAAAGCCGATGGTATGGAATACGACTATGAAATCGACGCAGTGTCCGGCAATATCCTGCGATGTGAGTCAGAACTTGACAACTGACCAATTGCTCCCTATTTCATGGGAAATGGGGAGCAATTCTATTTTTTTGCTTGACAAATCTTCTTCACCGTAGTATAATATCCAAGCTGTCAGTGAGGCGGCAAGAAGCGAGCAAGCGCAGATGGAGAAGTCGCGTAGCTGGCCGAGCGCGCACGATTGGAAATCGTGTATACCCCAAAAGGGTATCGAGGGTTCAAATCCCTCCTTCTCCGCCATAGCCCTTACCTCTTTCGAGGTAAGGGTTTTTTACAGCTATTTTTTTCCCGCAGGGGAATCATGACTACAAAATCGGGTAGACTCTTGCGGGGGAAATTATTTTTATGGGGATTGACATATTTATGGGGCTTGCGTATAATAATAGTGACAGGTGGGCAACTACCTCGAAAAAGTAGTCCGCTTCCAGTCATGCGGAAAATAAATCGGCTGTGTAAACGTGGTTCGCTTCCGGCCATGCGAATAATAAATAGGCCGTGGAAAAGTTTTTTAAGCCTCTTGCCGGAAACGGCGAGAGGCTTAATTACAGCAAGGAGAGTTGCCGCTTATGGAAATCTTAACGGGAAGTCTGTATTTTGTTTCCGATGATTTTTTCGTCAAGATACAAGATCCTTATAGTTAAAACCCGTCAGGAAGCCGATAGCCTTCCTGGCGGGTTCTTGTTCTGTGTGAGGAAGAATCAGTCGACCCTCGTTCCGTCCCCATATACTTCGCAGAACCGGGCTGAGAAGGAGGGCTCCTCCCCTGCCACGTCCAGGTGGCTCAGGTCCCCAAAGCGGGACATACGCCACACGGCTGTGGTGGGGCGGCGCTCCTCGGTGGTCAGCAGGGTGACGCTGGTGGTCAGCGCTACGGTGTGGTGCCACAAGATCACCGGGGAGCAGTCCAGCAGCCGGGACAGCAGGACACACTCCAAGCCATAGTGGCAGAAGAAAAAGAGATTGTCCTGATTGGCCTTGACCACTTTGTAGACATTTCCTTGCCGCTGATAGCCGTGGTCCGCCAAAAGGGCATCCAGGCCGCTGATGACCTCGTTGTATTTTTCGGAGATGCCGCTATCTTTATAAGCAGGGGCTTCCATCCAGTGCCAGGGGTCATAGTATCTGGGGTCCGCCACCCAGTCCTGGGGCAGCAGGTCCCAACCCAGGCCCTCGGGGTGGAATGCCTTGGGTATGGCGTAGCCCACGTTAAATTCCCGCAGCCAGGGCAGCACCGTAGCCTCTGCCCCCACCTTTTTCAGCGTCACACTGGCCGTATCCCGGGCTCGGCCCAGGGGAGACACATAGTAAGCTTTGGCAGGGATCTTACACAGGCGGCGGCTCAGGAGCTCCGCCTCCCGCCAGCCCTTTTCGGTGAGGCTGTCCTTTTCATAATCCGGGTCACCGTGGCGGATGATGTAGATGTTCATAGGGTTTTCTCCTTATAAAGCACGAACCAGTGCAAGCACTGGTTCGTAAAAAATGATGGAATTTACTTCTCGATTACCTCGACCTTAATGGTGTTGGTGTTCCCTCTCTTGCCGTTGATGGGGCCGCCGGTGAGGACTACGGCATCCCCCTCCTTCAGACCCAGGTGCTTTTTGGCATTGGCCAGACCGTTGTAGAACATGACATCCATGGAGCTGTACTCATCGGCCAGCACGGGGGTAACGCCCCAGCTCAGGCTCAGTCTTCTCCAGACCCTCTCGTTGGTGGTCATGCCCACAATGTCGGTGGGGCAGCGGTAGCGGCTGACCATGCCGGCGGTCTTGCCGGAGACGGAGCAGACCACGATCCCCTTGGCATCCACATCGATGGCCATGGCGCAGGTGGCGTGGGAAATGGCATCCAGGTTGTTGCGGATCTTGAACTCGGTCTTGTAGAACCGATCCCGGTAGCTGGTGTGCTGCTCGGTACGCTCGGCAATCTGGGCCATGGTGGCTACAGCCTCCACGGGATACTTACCGGCAGCGGACTCGCCGGAGAGCATAATGGCAGAGGTGCCGTCGTATACGGCATTGGCCACATCGGAAATCTCGGCACGGGTGGGCCGGGGATTCTGGATCATGGACTCCAGCATCTCGGTAGCGGTGACCACCCGCTTGCCCAGGAGCCGGCACTTGTGGATCAGCTTCTTCTGAATGGCGGGCAACTCCACAAAGGGGACCTCTACGCCCAGGTCGCCACGGGCAACCATCAGGCCGCCGCAGGCCTCCAGGATCTCCTCGGCGTTGTCCACGCCGGACTGATTTTCAATTTTGGCAATGATCTCAATGTCCGCGCCGCCGTTCTCGTCCAGGAAAGCCCGCATATCCAGCACATTCTGCTTATTGGACACGAAGGACGCAGCCACAAAGTCCACCCCGTTCTGGATGCCGAAGAGCAGATCCTGCTTGTCGGCATCGGACAGGAAGGGGCCGGTCATGACCTTATTGGGGAAGGACATGCTCTTGCGGTTGGACAGGTCGCCGCCCACCAGGCACACACAATTGGCATTGCTGCCCTTGAGCTCCTCCACCTCGAAAACCACCAGGCCGTTGTTGACCAGGATCTTATCCCCTACGGACAGATCCTTCACCAGGCCCTTATAGTTGACGGATACTCTCTTTTCGTCACCCTCCACCTCGTCAACGGTGAAGGTGAATTTATCGCCGGCATTCACATGGACCTTGCCGTCTTTGAAGGTACGGATCCGGTACTCGGGGCCCTTGGTATCCAGCAGGATGGCAATGGGCAAATTCAACTCGGTACGGACCTTTTTGATGAGGTCGATCTTCTTCTGCTGCTCCTCATGGGTGCCGTGGGAGAAATTCAGCCGGGCCACATTCATGCCCGCCAGGCACATCTTCTTCAGAGTCTCCTCATTCTCGGAAGCAGGACCGATGGTGCAAATAATTTTTGTTTTCCGCATAAAGCATCTCTCGCTTTCTTATACTCTTAGATTTTCTCGATACGCCCGTATTATAGCACATCTGAACTTCCTATGCAATATGTTGAAAATTAAATAAAAAAGCACTGATATTATGGGACTATAACCATCCATTTATGGGGTTTCCTCCGTTAGAACTCCCCTTTTCCCGCTTTAGTTCCAGAAATAGACTCTGGTCTCGTAGGGTTGCAGAACATTGGGTTTGGGCTCATCGTAGTTGCACAGGATCAGCTTTCCCCGCTCCAGATAGAATTCCTTGGGTGCCTGATAAGGCCTCTGCCTGTCACTGAAGGAGCAGACCACCAATATCTTCTGCCGGGCATCCTGCATGGAATATTGGTAGAGCCATCTGGATCGCTTCCCGTACTCCTGATAGGTGCCCCAGCGGACACAGCTCAGCTTTTTCCGCAGACCAATGGCCAAGCGGTAAAAATTCAGCACAGAAGAGCGGCGGCCGTTCTGCTCCGCCACATTGATTTCCTTATAGTTTTCGTTGACGGCAAACCAAGGGGTCCCGGTGGTAAATCCGGCGTTTGGACTTCCGTCCCACTGCATCAGGGTCCGGGAGGAATCCCGGGAGCACCGCCAGAGCCTGTGGAGCCGCTGCCTGGGCGTCAGCTTTTGGGCGCAGTGGTCGTAATAGTATTTCGTTGCCACGTCCTCGTATTCCTCCGCGCTGGAGGGGTGCCAGTTCACCATGCCGATTTCCTGGCCCTGATAGATAAGGGGCGTGCCCTTCTGGAAGAGGTAGCAGGCCGCCAGCATTTTGCCGCTCTGCTCCCGGAATTGCTCGCTTCCGTACCGGGAGATGATCCGGGGATGGTCATGATTCTCCAGAAAGAGCATATTCCAGGCCTTGTTGTCCAGCCTCTCCTGCCAGGTGCGGAAAGCCCGCTTCAGCCGGCGAAGGGAGAATTTCAAAGGGAAAAAGTCCTGAAAGAGGCAGTCGGCGCACATGGCGCTATTCTGGATCATCATGTCAATTTCCTTCTTGGGCCCCTCCTCAATATATTTCAGGGCGATCCCCGGGGTGACCATAGGGGCCTCCGCCAGGGTCATGCAGTCATAATCGCACAGTACCTGGTCCCGAAATTCCGTCAGGTATTCGTGGATGTGGGGTCCGTGGTTATAGTGGAAGAGTCCCTTGTAGACAGGCAGCAGCCGGTCGTCAGGCAGTCCCTCCTTTTTGGAAATGAAGGTGACCACATCCTCCCGGAAGCCGTCTACCCCCTTATCCAGCCAGAACCGCATGATCTTCTTGACCTCCTGCCGGACCAGAGGGTTGTCCATATTCAGGTCCGGCTGCTTGACTGCGAAGAGATGCAGATAGTATTCCTTGCGGATGGGGTCGAAGGTCCAGGCCTTGCCCTCAAAGTGGGAGTCCCAGTTGTTGGGGGGCCTGCCGTCCTTGGTCATGGGCCGCCAGATATAGTAATCCGTGTAGGGCTCGATCCGGCGGCGGCTCTTCTGGAACCACTCGTGCTCATCGCTGGTATGGTTGATGACCAGGTCCATAATGACCTTCATGCCCTTTGCGTGGGCGGCCGCCAGGCAGGCATCGAAGGCCTCCATGCCGCCGAACATGGAGTCGATATCCTGATAGTCAGAGATGTCATAGCCGCAGTCCACCCCGGGAGAGGGGTACAGGGGTGAAAACCACAGCCCATCACAGCCCAGGCTTTTGATATAGTCCAGGCTCTGGATCACGCCGTACAGGTCCCCCATGCCGTCGCCATTGCCGTCCCGGAAGCTCCGGGGCCAGATTTGATAAAAAACCGTATCCTTATACCAATCTGTATGAACCATAGGTCTCTCCTTATTTTACTCCCAGCCTCTGTCTCACCTTTTGGATCGTCTCCTGCCAGAACAGGGACAGGATGGTTTTCTTATAGGGGTAGCTGATGCCCCGGATGTAGTAATCCGCATCCGCTTGCCGCATTTGGGCGGTCTTGGGCCGCTTCTTGCTGCCGGGTGTCAGCTCGTAAAGGCGGAAGACATCCCCAGGCACACCGGAGAGCACATTTTGCTCCTGGGGCCGCATCTCCCGGCCAAAGGAGCCCAGGAGCTTCCCATTCTCCACCTGGCAGGAAGTCAGAAGGAAGGGCTTCCCCTCGAAGCTTTCCTTGGCCCCATAGAGGTCGATACAAGTCTGCTCTTCCAGGCAGGACTGGAGGTAGAGGCTCTCCATCCACTGGTCATACACCGCCTTGGAGGTTTCCGGCGTGGAAAGCCGCAGCCTCCCCATCCGGCCACCGGACATCAGGGGCACCTGGAAGGTGTGTTCGCTGTGGGAGAAGTTCACCCCAGGGTCAGAAAAGCAGGTGGTTCTCGCCACTCTCGGGTAGAGGAACAGCTTATCCGTCTCGATGCAGTAGGCGATGTGGTATTTGAGCCAGGAGTGGGCCCCCCAGTCCTTGATATGGGCAGGGATCTTCTCACTCCCCTCAAAGTCATAGTCCTGATTCTCCCCCAGCCAATCCCGGAAGGCGCGCCATTTTTCCCGGGTCCACAGCTGGCCCCAGGAGCAGGCATAGCGGAAATACCAGTTGTCGAAGCCGTCCTCCAGGGGCTCAAAAATCTTCTCCGTCAGCTGGCTCAGCCGGTGATTGTAAAGGGCCGCACCGGCGATCCGGTCCTGAGCCTGAATAAAATCGTAGCACTCCTGGGCATAACGGTAGAAATCCGGTGAGACCACCAGATCGTCTTCCAGCAGAATAATGCCATCATATTCTTGGGTCAGGTCGCCGCAGCACAGAATGTGCCTCTTGAGCCCAAGGTTCTCCGGCCGGTAGATGACCCGCTTTTCGCCGAAGGGCCAGGAAAGGCTGTCGGCATATTCCAGCACCTGCCGGTTGTCTCCCCGGTCGATGCTGATGATCAGCTCCGCCCCCTGGGTGTACTCCGCCTGAAGGAGGGAATCCGTGATCCGTTTCAGGGAATGCAGCCGGTCATAGGCCACCACCACAATGGGAATATTTGCCATTTATTTCTCTCCTTCCACCATACGGACTGCCTGGACATAGCCCCGGGCCGCTTCCCGGAAGCTGAACTTTTCACCCAGAGATACTCTGGATTTTTCTGTGGGGAAGTCCCTGTTCAGCATTTCCTCCAGCGCTTCTCCAAAGGCTGCCGGGTCAAAGGGATCCGCCGTCAGGCCGTTCTCCCCTTCCCTCAGAATGTCCGGCCCGCCGTCGGCATATTTTGAGGCCAGCACCGGCACTCCGGCACAGGCCGCCTCCACCATCACAAGGCCGAAGCAGTCGGACCGGGAGGGCACCGCCAGCAGGGCGCATTTGCTGTACTCCTCCAAAAGGAGTTCCCCTTCCCGGTAGCCCAGAAATTCCACTCTGTCTTCCAGGCCCAGCTCCCGGATCAGGGTCCGGACCCGGGCCTGCTCGCCTCCTACGTCGTTGCCCACCACCCGAAGGCGGCAAGAAGTCTTTACTTCCGCCAGGGCCCGCACCAGCAGGTCCAGGCCTTTTTCGTGGGATATCCGCCCCACAAACAGGATGCGTCCCGGCTCCGGCCTACGCTCCAGGGCCAAAAAGGGCTCCAGGGGCACCGTCAGATAGCTGATGACGATTTTCTCCTCCGCCGCGCCCCAGTGCAGCAGCTTTTCCTTTGCCCGGCCGGAGCTGGCCAGAAAACCGTCGGCACCGGAGATGATCAGCTTTCTCGTAAGCTTCTGGACCTTGCCGATGTAGGTTTCCGAGTGAAGGGTCCCGTCCGTCAGGTTGATATAGGGAACACGGCGGCTTTTCGCCCAAAAATAGGCCTGGACGGCAGATAGGTTATACTCGGAGCCGATGATCACATCCGGGCAAATCTTTTCCAACATGGCCCCCAGCCCCCTGGGAATGTGGATAAAGCGGGTGGCGGTGCCTCCCACCTCTCCTCCTTTGACGGAAAGGACCTTGGAATCCTGGAAGAAGGTGTCTTCCAGCTCCTGCTGGGTGCTCCAGGCCCGGTCCGCTTCTGCCCGGCTGGTATAGAGCACCTGAAAGCGGTAGTCCTTCTGCTCGGTTTGCAGGTAGCGAAACAGCGCCGTGCGGTAGGGCGACGGAATATTGCTGATGATCAGCACTTTTTTCATGTGCCTACCTCCGCTGGGCTGCCTGGGCATAGATCTCCATCAGGCGCTCATAATTTCCCTCCGGGGTCATGGTTTTCCGATAATCCTCCCGGGTGTATTTCTGCCAGTCCGTGTCCTGATCCGCCAAAAACGCGGAAACCGTAGAGGCAATGGACTGGGGGGACTTCTGGTTGAATTTCATACCCGTGCGGCCCTGGGTAATCAGGTTTCCCCCGTTGCCCAGATCAGACACCAATACCGGGGTGCCCACACTGAAGGCCTCGGCAATGCACATAGGGAAGCCCTCATAGCACTGGGTGGGCAGGATCAGGGCCTTGCTGGTGGAGAGCAGCCGGCGCAGATTCTCGTTGGGCAGCTTTCCGGCCAAGGTCACATTGCGCATTTTGTTCTCTTTGACAAAGGCCAGGCATTTTTCTTCCAGGGGGCCTGTGCCGCAGATCACCAGCCTGGGGGCATCGGGGCCCAGAAGCCGCCAGCTCTCCAGCAGCACCCGCAGGCCCTTCAATTCTTCCAGCCGTCCGGCAAAAATAATGCGGTCCGCCCGGTCCTCCTGAGGAACCAGGCCTTCCGTCTGGGTGACGAAGTTGGGCTTCACCGCCACTCGGTCCGGCTGAATGCCCTTTAGGGTCAGCAGCTTTCTCCGGTTGAACTCCGTCAGGCAGATATAGTTGAGTTTTTTGTAGATGCCCGTCATCCGGTGGAATTTTGTGGAAATCACACAGGCCAGGGTCTGGGCCCTGCTGCCCCGGTAGCACCGGTGCTTTACGGCGCAGCCCAGGCCCTCTGTCAGGCAGTCCTCACACACGGCTCCATTCCGAAAAAAAGTGGCTCCGGGGCAAAGCAGCCGGAAATTGTGGAGCGTCTGGACCACCGGGATCTTCCTGGACCGGGCGGCATAGTACACTGCCGGAGAAATGAGGGTCAGGGTATTGTGAACATGCACAATATCGATGTGCTCCTTTTTGATGATCCGCCGGATCTCCCGGTAGGTCCGGGGATTGTAGAGAAATGTCAGGGGCAGTATCAGCTTCTGGAGCCTGGAAAAGCCTTCCAGCTCCGAATTATGGCGGGTATAGAGGACCACATGGTGCCCATGGCTTCGCAGCAGCTCCGCCTCGGCGGCTACCACCGTGTCCTCCCCCCCGGGGAGCTGATAATAATTGTGGACAAGCAGTATGTTCATGTCACTTCCCCCGCAGCTGCGCCTGAAGAAGATACACCGTATTGGTGCGCAGATACCGGCCAAGCAGCCGTTTGGGGTCTTGCATAAGACGGTAGAGCCACTCCAGATTGTGGCTCTGCATCCACTGAGGAGCCCGGTCGATGTTCCCCGCCTCGTAGTCAAAGGCGGCCCCTACGCCCACCATCAGGCCATTGACCTGGCCCTGATGTCTGTTCATCCAGATCTCCTGCTTGGGAGCCCCCAGGCCCACCCAGACAAAGTCCGGCTTCGCATCATTGATGGCGGCAACGGCAGCCCGGTCCTCCTGGGCGCTGAGAGGCCGGAAAGGCGGACTGTACATCCCGGCAATCTGGATGCCGGGGTAACGCTGGGGCAAAACCTCCCCCAAAATCTCCAGGGTCTGCTGGGTGCCGCCATAAAAATAGTGCCGCCAGCCCTTATCCAGGCCCAATTCCAGACATTTTTTCATATAGTCCGGGCCGGTGACCCGCTGCATCTGGGCGTAGCCCCGCTTGCGCCCTGTTGAAGATAGGGGTCCCCCATCCGGAATGGCCAGAATGCCCCCATTCTGAACAGCCAAATAGCTGGGATTCTCGTAGGCGGTCACCGTAGTATGCACGTTGGACACGCAGATATAGTCCCCGGACAGCTCTTTTAAATGCTCCTGGGTAAAGGAAAGCAGCCAGGGCATATCAATGGCTGCCAGCTTCACCCCCAAAATGGGGCAAACCGGCACCGATGCCTTATCTACCTTGTGGTCAAATGTCCCATGCTGCTCCATCGCGTTTCCTCCGTGGCTGGAATTTTTCCTACATTATACCATCCTTATCAAGAAAAATCTACCGCTGCAATAAAAAACCCTCTCGTAAGGAGAGGGTGGACCGGGCACAGCCCGGGACGGGTGTGGGGAAGGCTTATAGATTTTGCTTCGCCGCGGACAGCATCAGCTTGATGCGGTTCAGCTGGTTGACTTCGCTGGCACCGGGATCATAGTCCACGGCAGCGATATTGGCCTGGGGATAGGCCTTTTTCAGCACCTTGATGACACCCTTGCCCACCACATGGTTGGGAAGGCAGGCAAAGGGCTGGATGCAGATGACATTGGGCGTTCCGGAGGTGATGAGTTCCACCATCTCTCCGGCCAGGAACCACCCCTCGCCGTACTGGTTGCCCAGGGACAGGAAGGGCTTCGTGGCCTCGGCGATTCTCTCGATGGGCACGGGAGGCTCAAACCGGCGGCTCTTCTTCAGCGCATCAATGGCAGGCTGGCGGACCGCCCGGATGGACTTGATGCCCACCTTGGCCAGCATATCCGCGGTGATCCCGGCCCCCAGGAACTCGTGGCGGTACTCCCCGCCCAGCAGACAGTAGTTGAAGAAGTCCAGCATATCCGGCACCACAGCCTCGGCCCCTTCGGCTTCCAGCACCTGCACCAGGTGGTTGTTGGCCAATGGCATATACTTGACCAGGATCTCTCCCACAATGCCCACCCGGGGCTTGCGGAGGGTCTCGTCAATGGGGAAGGCATCAAAGGCCTCCACGATCCCCCGGCAGACCTGGGCATAGGACAGCTTGCACTTGGGGTCCGTCAGAGAATCGATGGCGATCTGCTTCCACTTTTCGTGGAGGGCATCGGCAGAGCCGGGGGTCAGCTCATAGGGCCGGACCCGGTAGAGGCAGCGCATAAACAGGTCGCCGTAGACAATGGCGTGGATGGCATCCAGAATGAGACCTGGGGAGAACTTGAAGCCCTCGTTTTTCTCCATGCCGTTGGCATTGACGGAGATCACCGGGATCTGGGGGCACCCGGCCTTCTGCAAGGCCCGGCGAATAAAGGCCACATAGTTGCTGGCCCGGCAGCAGCCGCCGGTCTGGGTCATGATGACGGCCAGATGATCCAGGTCATATTTCCCGGAAAGCACGGCCTCCATGATCTGGCCCACCACGGTGATGGAGGGGAAGCAGGCATCGTTATTGACATATTTCAGCCCCGTGTCAATGGCGCTGCGGTCGTCGTTGTCCAGCACCACCACATTGTAGCCGTACTTCTGAAAGATGGGCTGTAGGATCTCAAAATGGATGGGGCTCATCTGGGGCGCCAGAATGGTGTAGCCCTCCAGCTGCATCTGGGCGGTGTATTCCTGCCGCTGGTAATGCACAGGCTGGGGCTGGGCCTGGATCTGCTCCTCCCGGCGCATCTTCATGGCGGCGATCAGGCTGCGGATGCGGATGCGGACGGCTCCCAGGTTGTTCACCTCGTCGATTTTCAGCAGGGTGTAGAGCTTGTTGCTGCCCTCCAGGATCTCCGCCACCTGATCGGTGGTGACGGCATCCAGGCCGCAGCCGAAGGAATTGAGCTGCAGCAGCTCCAGATCGTTCCGGTTCCGGACGAACCGGGCAGCGGAATAGAGCCGGGAGTGATAGACCCACTGGTCCACGATCCGCAGGTTCTGCTCCTCCTGAGGGTTGGGCAGGCTGTCCTCGGAGAGGACCGTCAGGCCGTAGGAGGCAATGAGCTCCGGAATGCCGTGGTTGATCTCCGGGTCGATGTGATAGGGCCGCCCGGCCAGCACAATGCCGCTGCCGCCCTTACTTTCCATGGCTTTCAGCACCCGGGTGCCCTCTTCCACGATTTCCCGCTTGGTTTTCCGCTGCTCCTCCCAGGCCAGGTGGACGGCCTTCCGGGTCTCGGCGGCGGGGATGCCCCACTCCTCCTTGCAGACCTTCACCAGCCGGTCCGCAGCGGTTTTTTCACTGGTAAAGGCCACAAAGGGACGGATATAGTGGATCTTCCCTTCCGTCACCGCCTCCACGTTGTTTTTCAGGTTCTCGGCGTAGGAGGCCACAATGGGGCAGCTGTAGTGATTCTGGGCATCCTTATGCTCCTGATATTCGTAGAACACACAGGGATGGAAAATGGTGGTGATCCCCTGGTCGATGAGCCACTGGACGTGGCCGTGGGCCAGCTTGGCCGGGTAGCACTCGGACTCCGAAGGAATGGACTCCATGCCCTTTTCGTAGATCTTTCGGCTTGAGAAGGGAGACAGCACCGCCCGGATACCCAGATTCCGGAAGAGGGTAGCCCAGAATGGATAGTTCTCATACATATTCAGCACTCTGGGGAGTCCCACAGTGCCCCGGGGGGCCTCCTCCTCGGAAAGAGGCTCGTAGGCGAACATCCGCTTCTGCTTGAAGGCCACCATATTGGGGGCTTTCTCCCCCTTGTTGGCTCCTCCCCCGCCCTTCTCGCAGCGGTTGCCGGTGATGTGCCGCCGGCCCCCGGGGAAGACATTGACAGTGAGCATACAGTTGTTGGAGCAGCCGCCGCAGCGGACGGTCTGCGTGGTATAGGTCAGGTTGACGATGTCCTCCAGGGGCAGCATGGAGGTGCCCTCTCCCTTGTCGTGGCTGCGGGCAATGAGGGCCGCACCGAAAGCGCCCATGAGCCCCGCGATATCCGGGCAGATGACCTCCGCTCCGGCAATGGTTTCAAAGGCCCGGAGCACCGCCTGATTGTGGAAGGTGCCGCCCTGGACCACAATATGGCTGCCCAGCTCCTTGGCGGAGCTCAGCTTGATGACCTTAAACAGGGCGTTTTTGATGACGGAATAGGCAAGCCCCGCGGAAATATCGGAGACCTTGGCTCCTTCCTTCTGAGCCTGCTTCACGTTGGAATTCATGAATACGGTGCAGCGGGTGCCCAGGTCCACGGGATCCTGGGCAAACAGGGCCTCTTTGGCAAAGCCCTCCGCCGTATAGCCCAGGGAATTGGCGAAGTTTTCAATAAAGGAGCCGCAGCCGGAGGAGCAGGCCTCGTTGAGCATGATGGTGTCCACCGCTCCGTTTTTCAGGCGGATGCACTTCATATCCTGGCCGCCGATGTCCAGCACGCAGTCTACCTTGGGGTCAAAGAAGCTGGCGGCGGTGCAGTGGGCGATGGTCTCCACCTCTCCCTCGTCCAGAGAGAAGGCGGACTTCAGGAGGGCCTCGCCGTAGCCCGTGGAGCAGGTCCGGGCGATCCGGGCAGAGCCGGGAAGCATGGTTTTCAGGTTCCAGATGGCGGACTTGGCCGTCTCGATGGGATTTCCCTTGTTGTTGGCGTAGAAGGAATACAGCAGCTGCCCTTCCTGGCCGATGAGGGCCAGCTTGGTGGTGGTGGATCCGGCATCGATGCCTAAGTAGCAATCGCCGCAATAGGTTTCCAGATTGGCCTTTTTCACCACGGCCTGGCTGTGCCGCTGGCGGAAGGCCTCATAATCCGCCTGGTCCCGGAAAAGCGCCGGAAGCCTGGGCATCTCGAAAGAGACCCGGACACCCTTTTCCAGCCGCGTAATGAGCTCTCCCAGAGCCACGGCCTGGGCATCCCCGCTTTCCAGGGCGGATCCCATGGCAGCAAACAGATGGGAATTCTCCGGGTCCACGATCTTATCCGGGGTCAGCTTCAGCGTCCGGATAAAGGCCTTTTTCAGCTCCGGCAGGAAGTGCAGAGGTCCGCCCAAAAAGGCCACACAGCCCCGGATGGGCTTGCCGCAGGCCAGGCCGGAAATGGTCTGGTTCACCACGGCCTGGAAAATGGAGGCCGCCAGGTCTGCCTTGGTGGCACCCTCGTTGATCAGGGGCTGGATGTCCGTCTTGGCGAATACGCCGCAGCGGGCGGCGATGGGATAAACCTGCTTGTAGTTTTCCGCCTCTTTGTTCAGCTCCCCGGCATCGATCTGCAGCAGCGCCGCCATCTGGTCGATGAAGGAGCCGGTTCCGCCGGCGCAGACACCGTTCATCCGCTCCTCCAGGCCGCCGGTAAAGTAAATGATCTTGGCATCCTCGCCCCCCAGCTCAATGGCCACATCCGTCTGGGGATAAAAGGTCTTCAGGGCAGTGGCCACCGCCACCACCTCCTGGACAAAGCCAATGTCCATGGCCTTGGCCAGGGTGATGGCACCGGAGCCTGTGATCTTTACCGCCAGGCAGCAGTCTCCCAGCTTCTCCCGGGCATCCTTCAATAGCCCCGCCAGGGCCCCCTGGGTGTTGGCCTGGTGGCGGGTGTAGTTTCCGTAAATCAGATTATTCTCTTCGTCCAGTACCGCCAGCTTTACGGTGGTGGAGCCGATATCAATTCCTGCACGATATGTTTTCATCTGTGTGCTTTCTCCATGGTATGTAGTGTTTTACACGATCTCTTTATACAGATATCGCAGTTTATACCCTGGTATTCTATTTCCTTTTTCTCAACCGAATCTAAACTCATAAATACCCTCCCACCGCTGCCGCTCATAAGGTCTCGGGACGATGTGGGCATCGTCCCCTACGCGAGGGGCTCAGCGTGAAAGCCCTCTCCTGCATGGAGAGGGCATGGAGTTTTTCAATAATTTGGAATCCTATGCAGCAGCTCCAGGACGTAGGGCTCGCCGTCGATTTCCAGGTATTTGCCGATGATCTCGCAGGGGATCCCGTCCCGCTCCTGGACGGCGGTCTCCTCAGAGCGGGTCTTCAGCACCCGCTGGGCCAGGGCCTTGGAAACGCCCATGGGATTGGTGCGCAGATCGCAAAGCCGGTTCAGCTCCGAGTCCGGATCCCCGTCGTAGCCATGCTGCTCCAGCAGGCGGCTGTCGAGAAGATGGACGGCATCGAAGACCATCTGATAGCCCCGGAGCATATTCTGGACTTCCCGGCGGGTCAGGCGCTTATCCGGCATCAGGCCGTCGCTCCGGCGGAAGAGGGAGGTCATTCTCCGCACGGGGTCAACGGCGTGCCCCAGGCGATCCTCATTCCGGCACTGCCGCACATACTCCAGGAACTCCGCCTCCGGCAGAGGCTTGGAGAAATAGTAGCCCTGGATATAGTCGCAGTCGTTGCTTTGCAGGAAGTCCACCTGCTCCCGGGTCTCCGCCCCCTCGGCAACGACCTTGATGCCCAGATGGTGGACCATTTCCAGAATGCCGGTAATAATGGTGCGGACCTTGGGGCTGGCCTCGATCTGGCGGGTGAAGGTCATATCCAGCTTCAAAATATCGAAATCATACCGTTTCAGCATACCGAAGGAGGAATAGCCGGAGCCGAAGTCATCCAGCAGGATCTTTACCCCCGCACTTCTCAGCTGCTCCAGGATCCCGGCCCGGTCACTCTCCAGGGCCGCGTAGGAGGTCTCGGTGATCTCCAGGCGCATATCTCCTCTGCGGAGGCTGTCCCCCTGGAAGATGTCCATCAGGTCGTCCATCAGGCTGTCGTCGTAGAAATCCATCCAGGACAGGTTCACGGACACGGGCACCATGGGGAAGTTCTCTCTGTAGGACCGGAGAATGGTCTTGTAAACGTGCTCCGCCACATACCAGTCCAGCTTGGATATCTGGCCGCTGCTCTCCAGGGCCGGAATAAAGACGGCGGGAGACACAATGCCCCTCTGGGGGTGGATCCAGCGGACCAGGGCCTCGGCAGATACCAGGTTGCCTGTGGCGGCCTCCACCACAGGCTGATAGTAGACCTTGAATTCTTCATTCTGGAGGGCGGTCTCGAATTCGGCCCGAAGCTCCACCCGGTCCATATAGCCCCGGCGCATGGAATCATCAAAGAGGGCATAGGGCAACACATGGTCATGGAGGATGCTCTCCTCCGCCAGCTTGGCCCGGTCGATCATGGCGCTGACGTTGACATCGCCTTCCTCCAGACTGTAGATGCCGCAGTAGCCGTAGAGCTTCATGCTCCGGCCATTGAGCTGGACGTTGATTTTCAGCTTGGTGGGCAGGGTGTCCAGGTCGATGCTGTCCCGCTTCGCAAGGCAGATGAAGTGATCCGCCTCCAGTCTGCCGGAAACCTCCGGCTGAAAAATGGCGTTGATGCGGGTATAGAACTCCTTCAGAACGCCGTCGCCGCCATCGGTGCCGAAGAGCTCGTTGGTGGCCTTGAAGTTCTTGATGTCGAAGAACATCAGGACGTAGTCCTTGGCGCTTGGGGCATTATACAGGACGTTTTCCGTCCTGCGGATAAAGCCGCACCGGTTGTAGCCGCCGGTCAGGGCATCCTGATACTCGTGCTTGTACAGAGAAAGAATATTCTGGACTCTGTTCAGGACGATCTCCGGGCTGAAAGGCTTGGAGAAATAGTCCACGGCTCCCAGCTCGTAGGCATGGAGCACGGCAGTGTTGGAAGCATCGCCGGAAATGACGATCACAGGCAGGTCCTTCAGGAGCTTCTGCTTGCCCAGATATTCCAGCACATCGTAGCCGTCCATCACCGGCATCTGGATGTCCAGCAGCATGAGCCGATAGATCCGCTCCCGGGACTGGATCATCTCAATGGCCTGGGCACCGTTTTCCGCCTGGTAGACCTGATAGTGGTCCTGCAGGATATATTGCAGCAGTTCCCGGTTGATCAGGGAATCGTCTACAATGAGAATATTTTGCTCCATTCTGCGCTCCTCTTACTTTCCTGTTTGATAGGCGTGGATCGCCTCCACAACCGCTCGATAAGCCTGCTCCACCTGGGCCATGAGCCGGGGATCAGCCGCCTCCGCCTGGGGGCGTAGCTGCTCGGTCAGGTCAGAAGCCGCCTTTTGCAGGCCGGTAAAGGCCAGATTGGCCGCCACACCCTTGAGGGTATGGGCCTGCCGGAAGGAAAGAGGGACATCGCCGGAGGCCACAGCCCGGCGAAGGTCCTCCATGGTCTTATCCTCCAGAAATTTCTGCAAAAAGCGCTCGATCATCGAGTCCATCATCAGTCTGGCTTTGGCATCATCGTAGCTGCCGTTCATTTGGTCATAGCATTCCTGTAAGGTCATTTCTAAAGCCTCCCGTATTTCTACCAAATATGACTTCTTGGACCCGCGCAACATATTGGTAAATAAGCATAGTTGAATTGAAATTCAACACTATTTGCTGATTATACAAAACTTTTTTCGAAATAGCAAGCAGTCTTCGACAAAATCTGCTATTTTTTCTTTTCTTGTCTTTTATGGGTTATGCGGTTTTCTGTTCCGGTTCGCCGCAAAGATGGGCCAGCGAAAGAAAATATTTTGATTATGACCAAATAACTATTGATTTTCGCAGAAAGTTCTATATAATATGTTTATTAGTCCTTATGGTTCATCCGGCAGGGCTTTTTTCTACTCTACGCAAAATGACAACCTTGCAAAGGAGACCCCAAGGACATGGAAAAGTTCAAGCGCTTTGTCTTGCAGACCCTGCCAAAGATCCTATCCGTTCTGCTGGTTTTTATGATTGTGCTTTCCACCATTGACCTTTACCTGATCAAGGACATTGCCAAGATCATCAACCTCACCGGCAGCCTGCGGGGCATGAGCCAGCAGCTGGTGAAGCAGGAGATTCTGGGCCACCCCAACGACCAGCTTCGGGAAGACATCACCCAGCTTCTGCAGGATCTCCAGGAGGGCGGAGAGGCCTACGGCATCAAGACGCCCCTGCAGAACGTGGAATACCAGAACGATCTGTCCCTCCTTGGCCGCTATTGGTACACACTCCAGGGGGAAATCGATACGGTCCGGGTCAAGGGCCCGGAAGGGACGGAAATCCTCTACGTCAGCGACCACTTCTATGAGATCGCAAACCGGGCGGTGGGCATCTCCCAGGCCTATTCCGACCAGATCACCAAGGACCTCCTCATCACTGAGAGCGGCATGATCCTCTGCACCCTGCTCATTATCGCCCTGTCGCTCTTCTCCTCCATCCAGAACCGGAAGCTCTCCAGCGCCAACTCCGAGCTCAGCCACACCGCCTTCCTGGACAAGCACACCGGTCTTCCCAACAAGAGCAAGTGCGAGGAGCTGCTGAACGCCCCGGGAGAGCTGGACCTATCCACCGCCTGCATGATGTTTGACCTGAACAACCTGAAAAAGGTCAACGATGCCATGGGCCACCAGGCCGGCGACAATATGATTCGGGGCTTTGCCCAGCTGCTGCGCAAGGCCGTGCCCCCTACGGAATTCGCAGGCCGCTACGGCGGCGACGAATTCGTGGTCATTATGAATGAGGTGACCCCGGGAGAAGTAGACGCGTTCCTGGAAAAGCTGGCAAAGATGACCGTGGACTACAACCGCTCCGGCACCCAGCTTATGCCGGTGATCCCCTTGAGCTACGCCGCGGGTTTTGCCCACTCCGCCCAGGTGCCCAACAGCACCATGGCCAGCCTCTTAAAGGCAGCCGACGCCAATATGTACGACAACAAAGCCAAGATGAAGGCCGCTCTGGGAAAAGAAGAGCAGGCCAGCTTCCGGTGATGCAAGCCTTCCCTCACAGCGGGGAAGGCTTTTTTTGCTTGCCTTTTTCCAGCCGCCGTGGTAGACTAGGGGCATTGCGTGTCATCCCGCGCGAGAGAGGAGAAAAACATGAACGAGAAACAGAAACGCAGCGCTTTTTCCGGAAAAATCGGGTTCGTCCTGTCCGCCGCCGGTGCCTCTGTAGGCCTGGGCAATATCTGGCGGTTCCCCTATCTGGCCGCCAAATATGGCGGCGGTATTTTTCTGCTGGTCTACATCATCCTGGCCCTGACCTTTGGCTACACCATGATCGTAGCGGAGACCGCCATCGGCCGCATGACGGGCAAGAGCCCCGTAGGTGCTTTCACCTCCTTCGGCTCCGGCAAGGGGCTGAAATTCGGCGGCTGGATCAACGCCGTCATTCCCATCCTGATTGTGCCCTACTACTCCGTCATTGGCGGCTGGGTCATCAAGTATCTTCTCGGCTACCTGCTGGGTCAGGGGCACCTGCTGGCCGCCGACGGCTATTTTGGCAGCTTTATTTCCAGCGGTCTGTCTGTAGAGCTGTGCTTCATCGTCTTTATCTCCATGACCCTGGCCATCATCTTCGCCGGTGTGGAAAACGGCATTGAGCGGGTATCCAAGGTCATGATGCCCATTCTCGTGGTGCTCTCCGTGATCATTGCCGCCTATTCCGTCACCCGGCCCGGGGCTCTGGAGGGCGTCAAATACTTCCTGGTGCCCAATCTACAGAATTTCTCCTGGATGACGGTGGTCACCGCCATGGGGCAGATGTTCTACTCCCTGTCCATCGCCATGGGCATCCTCATTACCTTCGGCTCCTATATGAAAAAGAGCGTGAGCATTGAAGAGTCCACCCAGAATGTGGAGATTTTCGACACCGCCATTGCCATCATGGCAGGGCTAATGATCATCCCCGCCGTGTTCGCCTTCTCCGGCGGGGACCCGGAGGCCCTGAAAGCCGGTCCCTCCCTGATGTTCATCACCATCCCCAAGGTCTTCGACTCCATGGGCCTGGGCACCGCCATCGGGATCCTCTTCTTCCTGCTGGTGCTCTTTGCCGCCCTGACCAGCTCCATCGCCCTGACGGAAAGCGCCGTGTCCACCCTCCAGGACGAGCTGGGCTGGAGCCGGAAAAAGGCCACCAGCATGATGGGGCTTTCTATGCTGATCCTCGGCACCCTGTCCTGCCTGGGCTACGGCCCCCTGGCCAACGTGACCATCCTGGGAATGCAGTTTCTGGACTTCTTCGATTTCCTCACCAATTCCGTGATGATGCCCATTGCCGCCATCGTCATCTGCATTGTGGTATCCAGAGTCATCGGCGTGGAGCGCATTGAGGCGGAAATGCTGGAAGGTCAGGGCACCTTCAAACGGAAAAAGATCTTCAACGCCATGATCCGCTTCCTGTGCCCCTTCTTCGCCGCCATCATCCTCATCAGCTCCGTAGCCAATGCCTTTGGCCTCATCTCCATGTAAAAAGGCTCCTCATGACCTGCGCCGCTGGCAAAAGGGCAAGGCTAAAAAGGGGCTGTTAAGAAACGCTGTCATTGCGAACCAGTGACCGAGGTCACTGGTGTGGCAATCTCCCAGATAGGAGTAAAGGCCTGATTTTCGTACGTAATTGTTCGAAAATTGAGGGGATTGCCACACCAGTCTGCGGACTGGTTCGCAATGACAGGGCGTTTTCTAACAGCCCCGAAGGATTTACAGATTCTTCACCATCAGCGCCCGTATGGCATTCAGCACCGCCAGCACCATAACGCCTACGTCGGCAAAAATGGCGGCCCACATATTGGCAATGCCCAGAGCACCCAGCAGCAGGCACAGCAGCTTGATGCCAATGGCAAAGACGATGTTCTCGTGGACGATCCGCAGGCACTTCCGGGAGATGCGGATGGCCTTGGCGATCTTCATGGGGTCGTCGTCCATGAGCACCACATCCGCCGCCTCGATGGCCGCGTCAGAGCCCATGGCTCCCATGGCAATGCCGATGTCCGCCCGGCTCAATACCGGGGCGTCGTTGATGCCGTCGCCTACGAAGGCCAGCTTGCCGGTGTGCTTCTGATCCAGCAGCTCCTCCACCTTGCTGACCTTGTCGCCGGGAAGCAGCTCGCTGTACACGGTGTTGATGCCCAGCTCCTTGGCTGTGGCCTGGGCCACGGCATCGATGTCGCCGGTGAGCATAACGGTCTGCTTCACACCGGAGGTACGCAGGGCCTCCATGGCGATCTTGGCGGAGGGCTTCAGCAGGTCCGAGATCAGGATGTGACCGGCGTAGGCTCCATCAACGGCCACATGGACGATGGTGCCGGTGCTGTGGCAATCCTGATAGGGGACACCCAGCCGCTTCATGAGCTTCCGGTTTCCGGCGGCCACAGAGATCCCGTCTACCTTGGCGGTGACTCCCTCACCGGATACCTCCCGGATGTCCGTTACCCGGCTCCTGTCCAGAGGCTGGCCGTAGGCCTTTTGCAGACTTTTGCTGATGGGATGGGAGGAGGCGCTTTCCGCCAGAGCCGTCAGCTCCAGGAGCCGGTGCTCCTCCAGAGGGCTGTGGTGTACGCCGGTGACCTCAAAGACCCCCTGGGTCAGGGTGCCGGTCTTGTCGAAGACCACCGTATCCACCTGGGACAGGGTTTCCAGGTAGTTGGAGCCCTTGACCAATACGCCCTCCCGGCTGGCACCGCCGATACCGGCAAAGAAGCTCAGGGGGATGGAGATGACCAGGGCGCAGGGGCAGGAGATGACCAGGAAGGTCAGGGCCCGGTAGACCCAGTCCCCCACATCCGGGCTCATGCCCAGAACCAGCCGGACAATGGGGGGCAGCGCCGCCAGAGCCAGGGCGCTGTAGCACACCGCGGGGGTATAGACCCGGGCGAACTTGGCGATAAAGTCCTCGGATTTGGACTTTCGGGAGGAGGCGTTCTCCACCAGGTCCAGGATCTTGGACACGGTGGACTCACCGAAGTCCTTGGTGGTGCGGATCTTCAGCACGCCGGTCAGGTTGATGCAGCCGCTGATGACCTCGGCCCCGGGGGCGATCTGCCTGGGCACGCTCTCGCCGGTGAGGGCGCTGGTGTTCAGGCTGGAGGTGCCCTCCACCACCAGGCCGTCGATGGGCACCTTCTCACCGGGCTGGACCACAATGATGCTGCCCACCTCTACCTCATCCGGGTCTACCTTCTCCAGGACCCCCTCCCGCTCCACGTTGGCATAGTCCGGGCGGATATCCATAAGCTCGGTGATGTTTCGGCGGCTCTTCCCCACGGCGTAGCTCTGGAACCACTCACCGATCTGGTAGAACAGCATAACGGCAATGGCCTCCAGATAGTCGCCGTTTTCCGCAATGGCCAGAGCAAAGGCACCCACTGTGGCCACCGCCATCAGGAAGCATTCATCAAATACCTGATGATTGCGGATGCCCTTCCAGGCCTTTTTCAGAATGTCTCCGCCAATGATGAAATAATTCACCAGATAAGCCCCCAGCCGCACCCAGCGGCCGAAGGCGCCGAACACCGCGTCATAGCTCTCCGCCGGGATCAGCTGGAGCACGATCAGCAGAGCGGCGGAAACCAGGATCCGGATCATGGATTTTTTCTGTTTCTTTGTCATGTGAGTCCTTCCTTTCCCGATCTAGCGGCCACGAACCGGCCTTGGGCCGGTTCGCGAAGAAATGCATTATAGGAAAATCTCGCAGTCGTCCTCTACCTTTTTGCAGTTGGCCAGGACCTGCTCCATGGTGGCCTTCACATCCGCGCCTTCATCGAACTCCACGCTCATCTTCAGCATCATGAAGTTTACGGTGGCATTCTTGACGCCGGGGGTCTGCTTGGCCGCTTCTTCCATCTTGTTGGCGCAGTTGGCGCAGTCAACATCGATCTTGTAGGTCTTCTTCATGAGATTGATCTCCTTTGTCTTTTTATTTAACGATTAAGCAATCGTTGAATTGTTGTACCATCATCATACCACATTTTCTCCGGATGTCAAGGGGGTAAACAAGAAAAAAACGTCCCTTCCAAAAATAAGAAAGGGACGCTGATTCAGTTTTTCTTCGGCTTCAAACCGTCGTAGGACAGCATGGTCTTTGCCGTATCCATATCTGCCGTGCCGTTCAGGATCTTGATCCTGGCGGCCAGGGCCAGACAAATTTCGCTCATGGCGGCGGGGATCTTCTCCTCCGGGATGGGACTGCCGCCGCAGAGGTAGAAGTCGGCCACGCCGTGGGCGTAGATCATCATGTGCCGCAGCAATGTATGGGCCTCCTCCGGGGAGAGCACAAACAGGTCGGATATCTCCTTTTCGATGGGCTCCACAATTTCCGGAAAAAGCTCCAGCAGGTCGTCCATCTGGCAGATGCCGCCGGTTTGCATCAGCAGCCTGTAGAGGTTCGGATTCTCCGCGGCATAGCGGATCCAGCGCATACAGAATTCCAGAAAGGCCGGGGTATATTCCGCGGACTCCTGCAAATACTCCCGGAACTCCCGCCGGACCCGGTCCCGGACGGTCCTCTTCAACTCTTCCATGCCGGAAAAGTAGGTAAAGATGGGGGTCACGGTCATATGCATGGCTTTGGCCACTTCCCGGGCCGCAACCGCATCCAGGCCCCGTTCTTTCGCCATAAGATAGGCGGTTTCCTCGATCTTTTCCCGTGTGAATCTTACTTTTGGCGGCATGGCACTTTTTTCCTTCCCGTTTTGGATACTTTTGATTTCATTATAACGGTTTCATAGAAAATGTCAAGATTTTGGGGGAAATCCTCTTTATCTCCTTCTTTGGCAGGAGTCAGATGCCAGGCTTGCCGGGAGAAATCTTACTTGACAAACCGCTTCAGGGCCCCGGTAAGGCTCAAGGCCACAATGATCTTGATGACATCGGGGATGATGTAGGGGATGACACACATGCCCAGCACGGCGGCCAGGGAGATGGCGCCCTTGGCATTGGTGTACACCACCAGGAACCAGGCGGTGCCGAAGGCGTAGCAGGCAATGAGCCCCAGGAGCATGGACAGGGCCAGGCCCCACTTCTTCTCACCCAGAACCTTTTCCAGGGCCCACATCAGCAGAGCAGAGGCCAAAAAGCCGATGATGTAGCCGCCGGTAGCTCCCAGCAGGCGGCCAATGCCGCCGGTGAAGCCGGAGAAGACCGGCAGTCCCACAGCACCCATCAGCACATACACCAGCACCGCCAGAGTGCCCCGCTTGCCTCCCAGCAGGCCCACTGCCAGGAAGACCCCCATGGTCTGCAAGGTGAAGGGGATCTGCCCCGGAATGGAGATCCAGGCGCAAATGGCCATCAGGCAGGCGAAGAGGCCGATATAGGCCATGTCTTTTGTAGATAGCTTTTTCTTTTCCATTTTCTTTTCCTCCAAAAATTATATACTCGTGGATCCCACGGGTCTGACGCTGATCTCCCCGGAGCGCAGGACCTCCCGGCTCCCGTCGGGATACTGGACCAGGAGGCCGCACTGCTCGTCCAGGTCCAGGGCCCGGGCCGGACGGCTGCCCTGGGGACTCTGGACCAGAATGTCCTTCCCCAGTACCAGGCACCGGCGGCGGTAGTCCTCAAGGGCCCCCTGGGGCTCTGCCAAGGCCCCTTTCAGGCCGTTCAGGAAGGCGGCGGCCAGGGCGTTTCGCCCGTCTTCCCGGCGGGCCTCATAGACGCTTCCGGCGATAGACGCGATCTCCGGCGGGAAGCCCCCTTCCGGGATGTAGGCGTTGAAGCCCACGCCCAGCACCGCATAGTCCAATGTCCCCTCTTCCAGCCGGAACGCGGCTTCCGTCAGGATGCCGCAGACCTTTTTGCCCTCTATAAAAATATCGTTGACCCACTTGATCCCGGCCTCTGCGCCGGAAACCTGCTCCACCGCCTGGGCGGCGGCGGCAGCAGCCAGGGTCGTCAGGCACCGGGCGGCGGCAGGGGGCCAGTCCCGGCGCAGCAGGACGCTGAGATATACGCCGGTATCCGCCGGGGAATAGAATTTCCGCCCCAGCCGTCCCCGGCCCAGGGTCTGGCTGGCCGCCACCAGAACGGTTCCCTCCGGGGCTCCCTGGTCGGCCCTGGCTTTCAGCAGGGCGTTGGTGGAGGTCACCTGATCCAGCACCTCGATCTTCCAGGCCTCCCGGCTATCCAGGCGGCTTTCGATACCCCCCAGGCTCAGGATATCCCCGCCGGGCAGCAGCCGATAGCCCCGGCTGGGCTGGCCCTCAATGGGATAGCCCCCGGCCCGCAGGGCGGAAATGGCCTTCCACACCGCCGCCCGGGACAGATTCAGGCTCTCCGCCAGCTCCTCGCCGGAGAGATAGGACCCCCGGCAGGCGCACAGAAGGGTCAGGACCCGGTCTTTGGTTGTCATGGTGTTCACCTCGCTGTATAACCCCGCCTTCTCCTGCTTGGAGAAGGTGCCGCCCGCTTATCGGCGGGTGTGGAGGGGACCCCTAAAAGTAAAAACCGGGGTCGGGTGTATGGGAAAGTTTCCCGCTCGCGTAGGGGACGATGCCCTCATCGTCCCGAGGGTTCGATAACTGAGCGGTAGGTTTTCCTGTATGTTCTGACCGCTTCCTCCGGTCAGGCCGCGGGGCGATGTGGGCATCGCCCCCTACGCGGGTCAGAGATTTCCCCACACAACGAAGTCCATCCTTCATCGTTAGTGGTCCCCTCCACACCCGTCACGGCTTCGCCGTGCCACCCTCTCCAAGCAGGAGAGGGCTTTTCCTCAGGCATCCTAGCATGGAGGAAGGCGCTTGTCAACCTTTGATTTTTTCAGGTTTACAATGCGGCAAAACAAAACGCGCCCCGGTTTCCCGGGGCGCGTTTTTACTTTTTTAGCAGCCGAAACCAGCCATCTGGCACAGAATCTGCCAGATATTGCAGAAATGAAAACACATGATCTTGGCCTCCTTGTTGGGATCTGTCTCTCGAGGACAGGAGGATTGTAACGCATTTGTAATCATTTTTCAAGCTGTAAATTCTGGAAGGGCTCTCTGATCCGGGCATATTCCGCCTCTCATCCGCCGCCAGGGCGGCACCTTCCCTCAGGGGAAGGGAAAAAGGACGTGTTTATCCCGCTGCCCCGTCCAGGCCCGGATCCTCCGTGAAGGTCAGGATCAGCCCGTTGGGCAGGCAGGCGATGGGCATACCGCTGTCGCACCAGCCCATGGACATACAGATGTGGTCCGGGCAGGTGGCGCTGGTGACGGCCACCTTGTTGTCCTTGATTTCTACGGTGTTGCTGCCGCCGTTGGCAGAGGTCAGGGTCAGGGTTTTGTCCTTGGACAGGTCCAGGGTCATGGTGATCTTTCCGTCCTGGATGACGGTGACGTAGTGCTTCTCCTGCTGGCCCAGCAGGAGCCAGGCTCCCAGACCCAGGCTCGCAGCCAGGGCAATGGCGATGATGATGATCCAGTGCTTTGTTTTCATGTTTAACCTCGTTTTCGTTTTCAGTCTTCCCTGTGGGACGCGGTATATTCCCGGATGCGCTCCAAAAAAGCCTGACCGTACCGCTGGGCTTTGCTGGAGCCTACACCGTTGACCTTCAGGAATTCCTCCTGGGTCCTGGGGGCTTTCCGGGCCATGTCCTCCAGGGAGGCGTTGGTAAAGATGATGTAGGCGGGCTGGCCCGTCTTCTTGGCAATGTCCCACCGAAGGGCCTTCAATGCCTCCAGAAGCCCTGCCGGAGCGGGACGCCGCTCCTGTTTCTTGGGGACCGCCACGGGGAGGGTCTCCTCCCCGTGGGTCTTCTCGTCGCAGTTGCCGCAATTGCCGCATCTGGGCGGGTGGTCCTGGCCGAAATAGTCCAGGATCCGGCCCCGGAGACACAGGCCGGTCTTGCAGTAGTCCACCATCCGGTCCAGGCGATTCAGGTCCTGGCGGATCCGTTTCTGCTCCTGCTCCTCCGTCAGCTCGCTTTCCCCGGAGGAGTGCTCCACAAGCCACTTGGCGGTATACACATCCCTGGGGGCGTAGAAGAGGATGCACTCCGCTCCGGCTCCGTCCCGGCCTGCCCGGCCCGCCTCCTGATAATAGGCCTCCAGGCTCTGGGGCATGGAATAGTGGATCACATAGGATACGTTGGACTTGTCGATGCCCATGCCGAAGGCGTTGGTAGCCACCATGACATTGGCCCGGTCGTAGATGAAATCCTCCTGGTTTTCCTGGCGCTCCCGCTCCGCCAGACCGGCGTGATAGCGGGTAGCCCCGATGTCACGGGACCGGAGGAGCTGGCAGACGGACTCCACATCCTTGCGGGTGGTGCAGTAGATGATGCCGGTCTTGTCCCGCCGCTCCCAAAGGAGCTTCAGCAGCTCCGCGTTTTTGTCCTTGGGGCGGCGGACCTCGAAGCGCAGATTGGGCCGGTCGAAGCCTGTGGCCACCCGCTCCGGGTCATGGAGGTCCAGGATTTTCTCAACGTCTTCCCGGACCCGGGCAGTGGCTGTGGCCGTAAAGGCGGAGACCACAGGGCGATGGGGGAAGACCTTCAGAAAGTCCACGATTTTCAGGTAGCTGGGCCGGAAATCCTGGCCCCACTGGGAAATGCAGTGGGCCTCGTCTACCGTCACCAGGGAAACGGTCCTGGACTGGATGGCCTCCAAAAAGCCGTCTGTCAGAAGCCGCTCCGGGGCCACATAGATGATCTTGTACATGCCGCTCTGGATGTTCCGGTACACCAGGCGGATCTGGTTGGGGGTCAGGGAGGAATTGATGTAGGCCGCGCTGACTCCCGCGTCCTTCAGGGCCATGACCTGGTCCTTCATGAGAGAAATCAGGGGGGAGATGACCAATGTCACCCCCGGCAGCATAAGCCCCGGCACCTGGTAGCACAGGCTCTTGCCGCCGCCGGTGGGCATAATGCCAAAGGCATCCCGCCCCTGGAGCTGCGCATCAATCAGCGCCTCCTGCCCGCCCCGAAAGGCCGAATAGCCAAAGACCCTTTGCAGGACCGATTCCTTTGTTTCCATGTTTTTCCTCTCTTCGCATTGTTCCAACAAATAAGGCAAGTATAGCATAAGGGGGAAGGGAAAGCAAATGGTTTAACCTTCTCCGGAGGGGAAGGTTAGAAGGCTTTTACCGATACTGCAAATACTCCAGAAACTTCTTCACCGCCACGGAGGCGGTTTTGCGGTCTCTTAGGGCCAGGGCGGTTTCCCGGTAGGCGGGGACATCCAGCTCTTTGGCGACGATGTGGAAGGGGGTTCGCTTCAGAATCATTTCCGTCAGCATACTCACCCCCAGGCCGCTTTCTACCATGGCCATGATGGCATAGTCATCCCAGGTGGTGAAGTGCACCCGGGGTTTCAGGCCGTTGCGCTCGAAGACCTCGGAGACCTCTGCCTGGGCGGCCTTTTCCAGCAGCATGAAGGGCTCTGCACACAGCGCGGCAATGGGGACCTTGTCGCAGCTTTCCAGCGGGTGTCCCTCCGGCAGAATGGCCAGAAGCCGGTCCTGCCCCAAAGGAATGGTATCGAATTCCGGCCGGGTAGGCAGCCGCAGGAAGCCGCAGTCCACCCGGCCCTGGGCGATCCACTCCTCAATTTCCGAGTAGTCCCCCAGCAGCAGCTCATAGTCCACCCCGGGATAGTCCTTCTGGAAGGCCTTGATGATGTTGGGCACCCAGTGAATGGCGCCGCTGGAGAAGGTGCCGATGCGGATCATGCCGGACTGCACGCCGTGGAGGTCGTCCACCTCCATCTGGAGCTTCCGGTATTCTGCGCAGACGCTCTGGGCATAGGGCAGCAGCCGGGAGCCGTCGGAGGTCAGGCGGATGCCGTTCCGGTCCCGCTCCAGAAGGGTGATGCGCCACTCCCGCTCCAGGTCGCTGATCATCCGGCTGACGCCGGACTGGGAATAGTTCAGCAGTTCGGCGGCTTTTGTAAAGCTGCCTGTCTCCACGGTTTTCAAAAAGGCCATGTATTTCAGGATATTCATCTCCATGGCATCATCCTTCTTTCATTCGATTTTGTTATGGACTCTATGCGAAACATTCGCTTTTCAAATGACAATCCTCATGATACAATCCGCTCATCCAAAAGTCAACACCGAAAGAAAAGAGAAAGGATGAGCATTATGACCTCGACCGCTTGCATCACCGTGACGATCCTTGTATACCTGCTGGGTATGCTCTGGATTGGCGCACACTATGCCAAGAAAAATTCCTCCACCGCCGACTTCTATCTGGGCGGACGCACCCTGGGACCATTGGTGACCGCAATGAGTGCCGAGGCATCCGATATGTCCAGCTACCTGCTCATGGGCCTGCCGGGGCTGGCCTACCTGTCCGGCGCGGCTGACGTGGGCTGGACGGCCATCGGCCTGGCGCTGGGGACCTATTTCAACTGGCTCTTCACCGCCCGCCGCCTGCGGCGCTATACCCAGATCACGGAGAGCTACACCATCCCTCAGTTCCTCTCCCGGCGGTTCCATGACGAAAAGAGCATCCTCTCTGCCCTGGCCGCCGTGATCATCATCATTTTCTTCATTCCCTATACGGCCTCCGGCTTCGCAGCCTGCGGCAAGCTGTTTTCCAGCCTCTTCGGCATCGACTATATGACGGCCATGCTGGTGTCCGCCGTGGTCATTGTGGGCTACACCGCAGCGGGGGGCTTCCTGGCAGCCTCCATTACGGATCTGGTCCAGAGCATCATCATGACCGTTGCCATCCTCTTTGTGCTGGTCTATGCCACCGTCCAGGCCGGGGGCATGGGGGCCGTTCTGGAAAATGCCAGAGCCCTGCCCGGCTACCTGTCCCTGACCGAGACCTACGCCGTCGGCACCAATTCCGCCGCCCCCTACAGCTTCCTCACCATTGTCTCCACCCTGGCCTGGGGCCTGGGCTACTTCGGAATGCCCCACATCCTGCTGCGGTTCATGGCCATCGGCGACGAGAAGAAGCTGAAGCTGAGCCGCCGGGTGGCCTCTGTCTGGGTCACCGTTGCCATGGCCCTGGCCGTACTCATCGGCATTGTGGGCAAGGCCCTGTCCGGTATTGGGGCCATTGCCCCTCTGGAGGGCTCCAATACGGAGACCGTCATCATCCGCATCGCAGAGCTTTTGGCCAAGGGCGGCATTTTCCCGGCACTGATGGCCGGCCTCATCCTGGCGGGCATTCTGGCCAGCACCATGTCCACTGCGGACTCCCAGCTGCTGGCGGCATCCTCCAGCGTGTCCCAGAACCTGCTGCAGGAGGCCTTCCGCTTCAAGCTCAGCCAGAAGCAGAGTATGCTGGCGGCCCGGCTTACCGTCATCGCCATTGCCATTCTGGGCATTTTCATTGCAAAAGACCCCAACAGCTCCATTTTCGGCATCGTCTCCTTTGCCTGGGCGGGCTTTGGCGCGGGCTTCGGCCCTCTGGTGATCTGTGCCCTGTATTGGAAACGCACCACCTTTGCCGGTGCTGTCTCCGGCATGGCGGCGGGGGGCGTTATGGTCTTCCTCTGGAAGTACCTGATCAAGCCCCTGGGCGGCATCTTCGGCATCTATGAGCTGCTGCCCGCTTTCCTGGTGGGGCTGCTGGTGATCGTTGTTGTCAGCCTGCTGACCAAGGCCCCGGACGAAAGCGTCTGCGCGGAGTTTGACGCAGCCAGAGCGGAGCATACCCTATAATTCCATATTCCCCAAATCCTTCCCCCGGGACGCACCGCGCGCCCGGGGGAAATGTGCATAAAGCGGCTGCCTGCAAAATCGGGATGGGCATACAGAGGGAAATTTTGTTCAAAGGGTGAAAATTTTACAAAAAACGGAATCACTGTAGCAATAACGCTTTCTTTGTGGTATACTTACTCTGAAATGCTATGGGGACACCCCCTGGCGCAGAAAATGAATTAAGGGATGGAAGGTGCGTTTCTTGACAGAAGAACTGAAACTTGATCTGAAGAAAAAAGCCTGCCAGGTCCGCATGGGGATCATTGAATCTACCCATGGGGCCAAGGCCGGTCACCCCGGCGGAAGTCTGTCCGCCGCGGAGATGTTTGCATACCTTTATAATAAGGAGCTGCGGGTAGACCCCAAGAATCCCCGTTGGCCGGACCGGGACCGCTTCGTGCTGTCCAAGGGCCACACCGCTCCGGGCCTGTATGCCGCGCTGGCCTACCGGGGCTTCTTCCCTGTGGAGGACCTGCCAACCCTGCGGCATATCGACAGCTATCTCCAGGGCCATCCCAATATGAATACCGTTCCCGGCGTGGATATGTCCACCGGCTCTCTGGGCCAGGGCATCTCCGCCGCTGCGGGTATGGCCAAGGGCGCCAAGTACCTGGGCAAGGACATCAATGTCTATACGCTGCTGGGTGACGGCGAGATCGCCGAGGGCGAGGTGTGGGAGGCCATGCTGTTCGCCGCCCACTATCATCTGGACAAC
>OLHG01000231.1_pt1 | contig 40173 bp, 43 predicted proteins | sample 1605971 | NCBI WGS metagenome assembly OLHG01 (sample SAMN03283289) | human gut metagenome | biome: human-associated habitat; material: feces | host: Homo sapiens | place: Peru | collected 2012 | reverse complement strand
TGGCTTAGCAATTAGCCTTTTGATAAATTTCATATTTTAAGAATAAAACACTTTTTCCTCACATATAAATGAAACATAAACCACAAAGGAAGAGGTGTATTTTTTTGGAAAGAACATTATCACAAGAAGAAAGAATAAGAAGAGCAGAGGAAATATACTATCGCAGAAAATTGAATAATAGTGATGTTAGAATGCCTAGTTCTCAGGTAAGAGATAAAACTGAAAAAAGGCAGTTTTCTTTGTATAGAAAAATGGCTATACAAATATTGTTATGTGTGCTAATTTATTTAGTCTTTTCTTTAATTAAAGAGGCAAACTATTTATTTTCAGAAAATGTAATAAGCAAAACACAGGAATTTTTAAGTCAAGATATAAAGTTTGAAGTTATATCCTCAAGAGTAAATGAATTTTGGCAAAATAATAAAGACAAATTTAGTATTTTTACAAACAATGAAGAACAAAACGTAAATAATGAGCAGAATACAAATGTTGAAAATATTAATCAAAATACTGAAAACAATGAGCAAAACACAGAAAATAATACTAGCCAAAATGAACAAGCAAATAATGAAACCACAGGAATAGGTGGGTCAAGCTCTACAGAAAATAATCAAGTTGATGAAAATACTAAAAAAAGTCAAATGGAAATTGATGCTGAATACATAAAAAAGAACTTTGAACTTCAATTGCCTGTAAAAGCAAAAGTGACTTCTGCTTATGGAAAAAGAGAATCAGACGAAATTGTATCTGCAGACCACTCTGGGATAGATTTAGGGGTAGTTGTTGGAACAACAGTGCTAGCTGCGATGGAAGGGACAGTTACAGTAGTGTCAGATGAAGGGGAATATGGCACACATGTTAAAATTGTAAATAAAGATGTCACAACTATTTATGCACATTGCAGTAAGATTTTAGTAAAAAAGGGTGCTAAGATTAAAAAAGGACAGAAAATAGCTTTATCAGGAAATACAGGAAATACTACAGGTCCACATTTGCATTTTGAGATTAGGAGGGATAATAGAACTGTTAACCCAGCGCTAGTTTTGAATTTTTAAAATAATCAGCATCTTGCGTTGTCAGAATTCATTTGAAACGCGGTTACATACAAACGTATGCGCCCTTGCCTTTCAAATAAATTCTTCCTAGCAATATACTAATTCTTTTTAAAATTCAATATAAAACTAATCTAAGAAAGGAATGAACTAAAATGAAAGTAAGACCATCAGTAAAACCTATATGTGAAAAATGCAAAGTTATTAAAAGAAAAGGTGTTATCAGAGTAATCTGTGAAAACCCAAAACACAAACAAAGACAAGGTTAATTTATTATAATTATTGAATATAACACAAATTTTAGATAGCGGCTGAAAGGAAAATTTATTTTCCTTTTAATTCTGATTTGTGTTTATATATATGTCCAAAAGTATTATTGATTAGTATAAAGATACTAATGCATTTCACCAATAATAACTTAAGACAAACTAAAAAACAAAATTTAAGAATAGCAAAATAAAAACTATGGAGGTGCAAAAAAATGGCTCGTATAGCAGGAGTTGATTTACCTAGAGAAAAAAGAGTAGAAATTGGTCTAACATATATTTATGGTATAGGACTAACAAGTGCTCAAAAAATTCTAGCAGAGGCAAAGGTTAATCCAGATATTAGAGTTAAAGACTTAACAGATGACCAAGTACAAGCAATCAGAAAAGCAATGGACGGTTATAAAGTTGAAGGTGACTTACGTAGAGAAGTTGCATTAAATATCAAAAGACTAACTGAAATTGGATGTTATAGAGGTTTAAGACATAGAAGAGGTCTTCCAGTTAGAGGACAAAGAACAAAAACTAATGCCCGTACAAGAAAAGGCCCTAGAAAATTAGTTAGCAAAAGCAAAAAATAATTAGCAAAAGTAACAAAGCCTAAATAAGGAGGGAATAATTAAAAATGGCAACAAAAAATGTAACTAAAAAAACAGTAACTAGAAGAAGAGACAGAAAAAATATTGAAAAAGGTATGGCTCATATTCATTCTAGTTTTAACAATACAATCGTTACAATTACAGATGTTCAAGGAAATGCAATTTCTTGGGCAAGTGCTGGTGAACTAGGTTTTAAAGGTTCAAGAAAAAGCACACCATTTGCAGCAGGAGAAGCAGCTGAAACAGCAGCTAAAGCAGCAATGGAACACGGATTAAAATCAGTAGAAGTATTTGTAAAAGGACCAGGTTCTGGTCGTGAAGCAGCAATTAGGTCATTACAATCAGCAGGATTAGAGATTAGCTCAATTAAAGATGTTACTCCAATTCCTCACAATGGTTGTAGACCACCAAAAAGACGTAGAGTATAAGGAAGGTGAAAAATAAAATGGCAAGATATAAAGATGAACAATGTCGTATTTGTCGTAGAGAAGGACAAAAATTGTTCTTAAAAGGATCAAGATGTTATTCAGATAAATGCAGTATTTCTAGAAGAAATTATGCGCCAGGTCAAAACGGCCAAAAGAAGAAAAAACTATCTGAATATGGTACTCAATTAAGAGAAAAACAAAAAACAAAATCATTCTATGGTGTAAGTGAAAAACAATTCAGAAAATACTTTGATATGGCAGCAGCTACAAAAGGAATCACTGGTGAAGTATTACTACAAATTCTAGAAACAAGACTAGACAATATTGTATATCGTTTAGGATATGGTAGCTCAAGAGCACAATCTAGAATGTTAGTAACACACGGAACTTTTGAAGTAAATGGACATAAAGTTGATATTCCATCTTACTTAGTAAAAGCAGGAGATGTTATTTCTGTAAGAGAAATAAGAAAAGACAATGGTTTTATTAAAGCAAATGTAGAAGCAAATGCAGCAAGACCAGTACCAGAATGGCTACAAAAAGATGAGAAAAATTTAAGTGGTAAAGTTGTAAGATTACCATCTAGAGAAGATGTAGATCTTCCAGTTGAAGAACATTTAATAGTAGAGCTTTACTCTAAATAATTAGATAATAATTTAATTGTAAAAATAGAAATGTTTTTCTATTTATCTATTAGGAGGTAAAAAATGATAGAATTTGAAAAGCCAAATATTAAATGCTTAGAAGTAAACGAAGAAAAACACTATGCAAAATTTGTATGTGAACCATTAGAAAGAGGATATGGAATTACAATAGGTAACTCTTTAAGAAGAATTTTATTATCATCTCTTCCAGGTACTGCAATTACAAGTGTAAAAATCGATGGCGTATTACATGAATTTTCTACAATACCAAATGTTGTAGAAGACGTTCCAGAAATTATAATCAACTTAAAAAGTGTTTGTTTAAAACAAGATAAAAATGAACAAAAAACTTTAAGAATTGACTTTAAAGGTCCAGGAGAAGTTAAAGCAGGAGATATAATTACAGACGGAACAATAGAAGTATTAAACCCAGATTTACATATTGCAACAGTTGCAGAAGGTGGACATTTAGTAATGGAAATGACTGCTGATATGGGAAGAGGCTACAACAATGCTGAAAAGAATAAGAAACCAGATCAAGCATTAGGCGTACTTCCAATTGACTCTATATATACACCTGTTAAAAAAGTAAATTATGCAGTAGAAAACACTAGAGTCGGACAAATGGTAGATTACGATAAATTAACAATCGAAGTTTGGACAAATGGAGGATTAACTCCAGATGAAGCTTTAAGTTTAGCTGCAAAAGTTATGACAGGTCACTTAGAACTATTTATTGACTTATCAGAAACTACTAAAAACACACAAGTAATGGTAGAAAAAGAAGAGTCTCAAAAAGAAAAAGTTCTTGAAATGTCAATTGAAGATTTAGAATTATCAGTTAGATCATTCAATTGCTTAAAGAGAGCAGGAATTTCTACAGTAGAAGATTTAATAAACAAATCAGAAGCTGAAATGATGAAAGTAAGAAATCTTGGTAAAAAATCTTTAGATGAAGTAACAAATAAGTTACATGCATTATCATTAGATTTTAGAAAAGAAGATGAATAATAGACTAAAAGGAGGGAAATGAATTGGCTACAAATAGAAAATTAGGTAAAACAACAGATATTAGATTAGCAATGTTAAAAACTTTAACAACTGATTTAATGTTACATGAAAAAATAGAAACTACTGAAGCTAGAGCAAAAGAAGTAAAAGCAATTGCAGATAGTTTAATTTCATTAGCAGTAAAAGAAAAAGACAATTTTGAAATGGTAGACGTTAAAGTTTCTAAAGCAAAATTAGATAGCAAAGGAAATAAAGTAACAGAATTAGTAAAAAGCAAAAATGGTAAAGAATATCTAAGAGTAGTAAAAGAAACAACAACTGAAAAAAGACAAAAAGATATGCCATCAAGATTAAATGCTAGAAGAAAAATGATGAAAAACATCAATAAAGTTAAAGATAGTGAAGGAAATAACATTGATTTAACTGCAAAATTATTTAATGAAATTGCTCCTAAATATGAAGGAAGAGTTGGTGGATACACAACTATGCTTAAATTAGGACCAAGAAAAGGTGATAATGCAGAAATGGTTATTTTAAAACTAGTTTAATAATTGTTTCAAAGAAGCAAATATAGGAGAGTGTGAAATATGGAAATACTAAAATATATCATATTAGTTATTTATATTATTGTATGTATTGCTCTAATTGTTTTAGCAACAATACAAAAAAGTGAGAGACCAGGAGCTTCAGGAACAATTACAGGTTCTTCAACTAATAACTTTTATGAGCAAAATAAGGGAAGAACAAAGGAAGGTAAACTAAAAAAATGGACAATAATTCTTGGAATTGTGTTTGTTGTATTAGCAATTGCCTTAGGAATCCTATATCTAGTATAAAAACTATAAAATGTGGCAGAATTTCATTCTGCCACATTTTGCTGTATATAATATCGGCACGTCGCTTGCACTTGGGATATATTTTTTCTCGTCTAAAGCACGAAAAAATATATACCAAAGTCGCTGTGCCTACTCTATAAGATTTTAATGTATAAAAAGTATAACTAATTAAAGTTATGACATAATAAAAGTAAAGGAAAAGTATGAAAGAAGAGTTAAAGAAGGATAATCAAGAATTTGAAAAAGATAAGTATGTAGGAGTTTTTCAAAAAAGTAAAAACTTCGGTTTTGTTGTGCTTGATGATAGAAAAATAAAAGCAGATATATACATATCTAAAAAGAACAGCAAAAAGGCTAAAAATAATCAAAAAGTAGTAGTGCAAATATTAAAATTACCTGAAAAAAATAGAAAAGCAGAAGGCAAAATAATTGAAATACTAGGAAATATAAATCAAGCTGGAGTGGACATGCTTTCATTAGTGAAAGACTATGACTTGCCATATGAATTTCCAGAAGCAGTTATAAACGAAGCAAAAGCAATAAAACAAGAAGTAGCTAAAAAAGACATTCCAAATAGATTAGATTTAAGAAATAAAATAATATTTACTATTGATGGAGAAGATGCAAAAGACTTAGATGACGCAGTATCAGTAGAAAAATTAAAAAATGGAAATTATCTTTTAAATGTGTCTATTGCAGATGTTAGCTATTATGTGCAAGAAAAATCTAAACTTGATAAAGAAGCAATAATTAGAGGTACTAGTATATATATGTTAGATAGAGTAATTCCAATGCTTCCAAAAGAGCTATCAAATGGAATATGTAGTTTAAATCAAAAAGAAGATAGATTTGCAATAACTGTTTTAATGGAAATAAATAAAAAAGGTGAAGTAGTATCTTCAGACATACAAAAAAGTGTAATAAAAGTAACTAGAAGAATGAGTTACAAAGAGGTACAAACTATACTAGACGAAATAGAAGGAGCAGAAGACAAGGGCATATTCAAACCAAAAGCAAAACAAAAATTATTAAAAGAATGTGAACCATACTTTGAACACTTTAAAAGAATGGCAGAACTTGCCAATATATTAAAACAAAGAAGAACAAAAGCAGGAAGCTTAAATTTAGATATTCCAGAAAGCAAAATAACATTAGACGAACAAGGAGTAGCAATAAATGTAGACAAATATGAAATGTATTTTGCAAATGAAATTATAGAGCAATTTATGCTAACTGCAAATGAAACATTAGCAGAAAAATTTTATTGGTTAGAGGCTCCATTTATATATCGTGTGCATGAGGTACCAGACGAAGAAAAAATAGCAGAACTAAATAAATTCTTATGGAATTTAGGATATAAAATAAAAGGAAACAAAGACAATATACATCCAAAAGCATTTGCAGAAGTTTTAGAAAAAGTAAAAGGAAAACCAGAAGAAAGAGTAGTATCAAACCTTATACTAAGAACTTTAAAAGTAGCAAGATATGAAGCAGAAAACAAAGGGCACTTTGGAATTGCAAGTAAATACTATTGCCATTTCACATCACCAATAAGAAGATACCCAGACTTATTCATACACAGAATAATATCAAAATATTTAGAAGAAAACTATCAATTAAAAGAAAACGAAATAGAAAAATATAGTAGTCAAGCAGTAAAATATGCAGAACGTTCATCTGAAAGAGAAAAAATTGCACAAAAAGTAGAGCGAGATGCAGACGCAATTAAAAAAGCTGAATATATGCAAAGCAAAATAGGCGAAGAATACGAAGGAATTATTTCAAGTATAACATCATTTGGAATGTTTGTAGAACTTCCAAACACAGTAGAAGGATTAATACGTTTTGATGATTTAGGAAACGAATACTTTATATATGACGAAGAAAAGAAAACACTTCAAGGAGAAAAAAGCAAGAAGATATATAAAATAGGAGACAGCATAAAAGTGCGTGTAATCTTCGCAGACAAACTAACAAGAAAAGTAGACTTTGAAAAAATTTCAGGATAAAAACGTGCCAAATTATGGCACGTTTTAGTATATAAAATACATTGTAACAGCAAATGCAAAGCCTATAATAGTAAGAAAGATCAAAATTAAGCCTCCGGGCTTATTTTTGTTTACTACAATTTCATAAAACCCATAACTAACGCTTTCAACCAAAGCGAGTAATGCAAATAAAACCACTAAAAAACTTACAACCATAAAAATCTCCTTTTAAATTCCTGTTAGCAAAAATCCTGAATCAACTACAACTTCAGGCTCAACCTTAAAAAATGAATCTTGATAATGTTGTAACCAGTTATAATTCTCTAATTCTTGCATAGTTTTAAAATTTTTTAAAGCATAATTACCAAAAGCACTACAATCAGACTTCAATTCTTTTGAAGTTTTATATAAATAATGTAAAAGTAATTTTTCTAAATAATTATTAGCATATTCTTGAGTTAGTTTAATTTGTTGTTCGTTATTAGTGCTAGATAATTGCTTAATAGAAGAAATAGTTGCATTTGCCTTAACCTTTATTTTTATATAAGGCGTTCCATTTAAAAGTGAAACATTGATTTTAGGGCTTGTAGTAAAATCAAAATATAAATCAATTAAATTCTCCTTGTTTTCAGGGTCTGGCATTGAAATATTACAGCTCTTAACCTTACCAGTGACAATCAAGTGAGCAACAGTTTCTAAAGGAGTTAAAGTACCAACAAGTTTATCTTGTCTAAACACTGCAGTACCAACATTTTCAACACCATTTTTTGCCTCTAAAATCTCACTACCAGAATCATCAGAACTTTTATTGTTAGAAGACTGATTAGAATCAGCTTTAGAAATTACATTGCCGTAGAAGTGCAACAGGTTGAGAAGCAAGAGATGTTATTTTATTCATAAATTGTCCAAGATTAGCATCTACAATATATCCAGTATATTCACTAGAATTGGGAAATGTAGCATAAAACTTCGTTATTAAATTGTCCAAAGTTGGTTTTACACTTGCAATATAATCCCTAGCAGATGAAGTGGTTATAAGAATATTGGTATCAGGTCTAATTTGTACTTTGTTAGCTAAAGAAAATATTTCTTCTTTAATTCCAGACATTGCAATTTTTTCAGAAAATATTATAAGCTTACAATGAGACAAGTTTATTTCTTTACTAGAATAAGTATTTATTAAATTAAGTGCAGCGTCAATAGAAGGAGCCTCTATTGTATCCATAATTATAGAAGAGCTTTCATTTGAAGAGCCCTCACCAGAAGAGGCACTTGGTTTAGTAAATTGAAATGTAACTTTTAATCTTTCTGTATCTCCAACATCTATGCCTAGTGCAACAATATAAGTTAAATCATCTATACTTTGAATACGGTGACTACTTGTAAATGCAAAAGAAAATAATATTACAACCAATATAATCAAAATATACTTATATGCGTTTTTCATTAACAATTCCTTTCATTTTTTGACTTCGTAAATATTTAATATTAGCCAAAACTAAAATAATAATACTCAAGGCAAATACTAAAATTAAAATAATATATCTGTATACAGTATTTTCTAGAAATCTTATTTCCTGCATATTTTTAGGAATTAAAGCAGTTCCAAATATAAGTAAAGCAAACAAAGTAGAAATCCATTTTGAATATTTCAAATTTGTAACTCTTTTAAATATGCTAGTAGAAAAGTATAGTACAATTGCCAAATAACATATGATAGAGAGTAGCCAAATAAGTAAAAATAATGCATCTAACCTTTGAAAAAATCTACTAAAATCTATAAAACGAGATGCTAAATAAATAGGAAATATTTGTTGCTCTATAATTGTAGGTGGAAAAATAAAAAGTAAAGTTGCCACACTAATTAGTAAGAAAAATGCAGAAAGCCCAACAGAGGTATAAGCTACCTTTTTAAAATCTTTTTGATTTTTTAAATAAGGTGGAAGAAGGTATATACAAGCAATTCCACCAAAAGCAAATAAATCGCTTAACCCACTAAAAAATGTTGTATAAGCACCATTCCCTAAAATAGGGAAAATCTTTTGAAAGGTAAGGTCCTTCCAATTTCCTATAAATATAAAAATCATACTAACAGCAACTAATATGGTAAAAAATAAATTGGCACGTGCAATAGAAACAATATTAAGCTTATTCATAATTACAATAGCAATTAAAAACAAAATCATAATTATAGGCAAAGAAGTTCTAGGAAAAAATATAAGCTTTAGCCCCTCTGAAAAACTTCTAAGCAGTATTCCAGTGATAAAAATAATATAAAGTAAAAATAAAATTGAAATACCTATTTTTAAAACCTTGCCACCTAAAAATTCGGCAATATCTATAATATCTAAACCAGGAAAACTCTCTAATAACTTACAAATCAAGAAGATTAGGATTATTACAATAGCACTAATATATATAACATTAAGAATAGAAGCAGAAGCGTGTTCAGCTACAATACTTCTGGGTAAGCCTAAAATTATGTGATTTATAACAATAGCAACAATTAAAATAATTGCTTCCCATTTTCCTAATTTTTGTTCTGTCATAAAACTGCTCCTTTCTATTTATATTTCCAAGTTCTGCTTATGTGAGACTGTGAGTTTTGCTTTTTGGTATTTAAATAATCAGGTCTTTTTTCACGCTTCCACATTGGGTCTAAGAAAAATCCACTTTCATTTATATTTGTAATAGGGCTATATGGTGCCATAAATGGAACTCCAAAAGATTTGATACTGCACAAAATGGTAGCATATACACAAAGCCCAACAGCAATTCCGAAAAATCCTGCAATATACCCTAAAAGGATAAAGCCAAACCTTAGTATTCTCAAATGATAGCCAAAGTAAAAATCAGGAATGGCAAAAGATGCTATACCAGTAATTGCAACAACAATGATTAAAATAGGGCTTACAATATCAGCACTAACTGCAGCTTGTCCTAAAACCAAAGCACCAACAATACCTATAGTTGGACCAATAGGAGAGGGAACCCTTAACCCAGCTTCACGAATAAGTTCAAAAGAAATTTCCATAAGTAAAATTTCAAAAATAATAGGAAATGGAACATTTTCTCTTGAGGCAATTACAGAAAATAGCAATTCAGTTGGAAGTAACTCTTGGTGAAAATCTGAAATTGCAACATATAATCCAGGAAGAAGTAGTGTTATAAAAATCGAGATTAAGCGCAAAATTTTTGAAAAATTTGCAAACTGAAATTTTAAATTGCTATCTTCAGGTGATGCAATAAAATCGGTAAAAGTAGCTGGCATAATAAGAACATAAGGATTTCCATTAACTATAACTACTACTTTGCCACTATATAAATGCTTAGCAGCCTTATCAGGTCTTTCTGTGGATATTATTTGTGGAATTGTGTAATTGTTTTTATCTTCGATCAATTGCTGAAGTTCACCACTAGAAAGCAAAGTATCAATTTTTAGATTGCTAACTCTGTATTTTACCTCTGCAACTAAATCAGCATTTGCAATATCCTGCATATAACAAATACAACATTTTGTTTTACTTAAATTACCAACCTCAATACTTTCTATTATTAGATTTTCATTATTGATAATTCGGCGAAGTAGAGAAGTGTTAGTACGAATATTTTCAACAAATCCTTCTTGAGGTCCTTTAATAATAACCTCATTATTAGGAGTCTCAACACCTCTTTGTTTAAAGCCTTTTACATCTATATCATAAGCAATTCCAAGAGTATCAACAAAAAGCAAACAATTACCCATATTAACACCATTAAAAGCATCTTTAAAAGAGCTAACTTTTTTAACACTATTTTGAGGAAGCAAACAGTCAGAGATATATGTTTCTAAATCAAACTTTTTAACTTTTCTAACAGTAATATTATTTGTTTTAGCCTCATTTATAATCTGATTTTGTTCACCATCAAAAATATTAGATCTATTACGCATCATAAGAGCTTCTAGTACATTATCATTTACAAGCTCCGAATTTACCATACCATCAATTAAAAGAAGAAAAGCTTGATACTGCCTATTTCTAGCTGTCAAAGTAAATTCTCTAACAATAATATCACTATTTATTAAAAGATTATACTTAACCTTAACATACTCAAGATTAACAGAAAGGCTAGGAAAAATGTTCTCCACCTCAAAGATTTCTTCATTTTTATCAAGCTCCTCAGGAGTCATACTAACATTATTGCCAACATTTTCATAAGGACTAGATAAGGTAAAATTATATTCATTTTGGTCAGGTGAATCAAACACACTTTTAACTATATTTGTAAGCTTATCTTTAAAACTCATAATAACTCCAAAACATAAAAATTCTACATTTATTATTTTCCATAACATGAAAAAATATTCAAAAAAATGTCAATCTATGGAGTGTTTAATTGATAAATACTTGTTTTTTTCAATGATATGTGATATAAAAAAATAGTAAATATTTTTTAAAAGGTGGAGAAAACATGGAAGGAAATGAAAGAATAAATCAATTATTAGCATCTCTAGAACAAATACATGTAAAAAAGGAAGAAGATAGAAGATTACTTGAAGAAATAAAACAAGATTTAGCAAACAATGAAATTGCAGAGGCAATGGAAAAGTTACAGATATTTAATGAAAGACAAGCTAAAAGTAAAGAAGCAGAAGGAACAAAAGAAAATGTAAAAAAAACTGGAAAAACAAAGAAAAATGCAGATGATAATTCAGAAGAAAGTACATACCCAGAAGAATTACAAGATGAGAAACTAGAAAGAACATATATAGGCTTATTATTAAACAATCCTAAGTCAATAAGTATGTATTACTTTGTATTTGAAGATTGCTTGTTTGATAATGAGGATTTAATAAATATATACAAAGGAATTTTGTTTACAGATGGTGCAAAATATTCTTCAGAAGAAGCTAAAAACAATTTTAACTTTGGAAAAGTAACCAAAGAAATAATGGACTTAAAAGAAGAGCTAAAATCTACATATGCACATGGTTCTTATGATTTTGAGAAAGTCTACATAGAATTAAAAAAGCTTTTTATATTAAGAAAAAGATATAAAAGTATGCCTATTAAGGAAACACAAGATAAAATTGCTGAAATAAGGCACTATAGTCTATATGATAGTATGTCAGTAGAAGAAGTTGAAGCAGCAATAAATCAAGTTACTGTTACAGGTAAATTTAAACAAGCAATATTAAATTCAAATGTTACAGATTTCTTAGTAAAAGGACAAAATGAATTGACATCAGGCCTAGATTTTCCGTTTCCTATATTAAGTAGTGTATTTAAAGGAATAAGAAAAGGAGAAACAATGGCATTTGCTATGCCATCAAACTCTGGGAAAAGTAGATTTACAATAAATTTAGTCGCTAACATAGCGTTTATACATAAAAAGAAAGTGTTAATTATCTCAAATGAAATGTCTGAAGAAAAAATGAAGCTATGTTTAATAACTACTATTCTAAATAATCCAGAAATTCAAAAGTTACACGGACAAAAAATTGTAAAATCAGAAGGAGAGCTACTTGAATTTAAATTTAGACCAGATAATCCTAAAGATGCAGATGTTGACGAAAATGGATTTGTATTACAAAATGAAAAAGAGACGAGAGAACAATTTATAAAAAGACTTTCAAAAATATCAACTGAATTCAATAAAACAGTTAAAGCAACAGATTGGCTAAATGAGCAACTAAATAACTGTATATATTTTATAAATATTACAGATCATACAAATGATGAATTAAAAAAAGTAATTACAAATTACTATTATAAGGAAAAAATAGAGTATATGTTTTATGACACAATGAAAACAGATACTCAAAATATAGGAAAAAGCGAAGAAATCAAGAAGACTGCTACAATTATATCTAATTTAGCACAAAACTTAAATATATTTATAGGATATACAATGCAGATTACAGAAACACCTACATTGCCAGTAAACTTAACAATCAATGATTTGTCAGAGAGTAGGACAGTAAAAGAGGTTTTGGATACACTTTGTCTAATAAAGCAAATAGATAATAGAACACTTAAAGATTATGAATATTCTTTAGAAGAAGTTAGTGATACATATTATCCATTAAAAGAATATAAAGATCCAGATGAAAGATATTATGCATGTGTTGTAGACAAAAACAGAGCAGGTTCTAAGCCTAAAGTATTGTTTAATTTGAATTTAGCATATAACAGATGGGTAGAAGTTGGATATTTAAGATTAAAAGAACAAAAATAGTCAGTTTGGGAGTAATTCCCAAACTGACTTTTAAATTTAAAGAATTATACAAATTAGTCCGCCACTGCCTTCGTTAACAATACGCTCTAATGTCTCTTGAAGTTTAGCCTGAGCATCATCCGGCATTCTAGCCAGTTTATTTTGTAATCCTTCATTAACAAGTTCATGTAAGTTCTTGCCAAAAATGTTAGACTCCCAAATTTTCTTAGGGTCTGATTCAAATTCAGAAAGTAGGTAATTTACCAAATCTTCAGATTGTTTTTCACTACCAACAATAGGAGATACTTCAGTTTCAATATCTGCTCTTATCATATGTATACTTGGAGCTTTAGCCTTTAATTTTACTCCAAAGCGAGTACCTTGTTTTACCATTTCAGGTTCTTCTAAAATCAATTCGTCAATAGAAGGAGTTACAATTCCATAACCAGTAGCTTTTACTTCTTCCAAAGCATATGCAATTTTATCATATTGTTTTTTAGTTCTTGCAAACTCGGTCATAGTACTAAATAGTGCACCTTCATTATCAATTTCAACACCAGAAATTTCTGTTAAAACTTTATAGAACAACTCGTCAACTAATTCGATAGAAACTCTTACACTGCCTTCACCAAGTCTAACTTCGGTTAATGAAGTTCTAGTAATTACCTTAGTATTTTGAAGTTGACCAATACTACTATCTACTTGTTTTAGTATACGAATATTATCAAAAGCCTTTTCAATTTCGTCATATAATTCAACTTTTAACCAGTGGTCATCAGGTAAACCGTCAACCCAACGAGGAAAATCAATATTGATTGTTTCAATAGGAAATTCATATAAAATCTTACTAAAGATGTCATCAATATCTTCAATATCTAATCTAGCACAGTCTGTAGGTAAGACAGACACACCATATTTTTCTTCTAGTTTTTTAGCTAAAGCTTTAGTATAATCAGAAAATGGATCATCACTATTTAAAACAATAACAAAAGGTTTGTTAAGCTCTTTTAATTCCTTTACAACACGTTCCTCAGCATTGATATAATCTTCTCTAGGAATATCTGTAATACTTCCATCAGTAGTTACTAAAATACCAATAGTAGAATGTTCAGCTATTACTTTTCTAGTGCCAATTTCGGCAGCTTCTTCAAAAGGAATTTCTTCCTCATACCAAGGTGTTTTTACCATACGAGGCATATCGTCTTCTAAATAGCCAATAGCATTATTAACTAAATAACCAACACAATCTACAAGCCTTGTCTTGAACTTTAAATTATCTCCAATTGTAATTTCAACAGCCTCATTTGGAATAAACTTAGGCTCAGTAGTCATAATGGTTCTTCCACCAGCACTTTGTGGAAGTTCGTCTCTAGCTCTTTCTTTTTTATACTCGTTATCAATATTTGGAATAACAAGTAAATCCATAAAATTTTTAATAAAAGTTGACTTTCCGAGTACGTACAGGACCAACAACACCAACGTAAATGTCGCCATCAGTACGTTCTGCTATATCTTGATATAACTTTAAATTCTCATCCATGAATTATTTAAACCCCCTCTAAGAAATGTTTGTACTAAACTTTATTTAATGTATATTTAGCCAATCCAAAACTTATGACAAAAATTTAAAATTATTTCATAAGTACTTTAAAAAAAATAAAACTTATAATATAATAAAAACAAAAGGAGGAGTATCTATGAAAAAAGTATTATTAATTATATTAGCAGTAATAGTTGTTGCTGCACTTGCAGTGGGAGTTTATTTATTGATTCCCCAAAATGCTACTAAAGTAACATTTGAGGGAGAACAATGTTTAGCAATAGGATTTATAGCTAATGGAAAAGAAAAAGATTTTAGTGAAAAGTATTTGAATGGTAGTGAGGATTTTAGTAAACTTACTACAATTACTTCAGGAGATGAAGATCAATTTGTAGTAGTTCCTAAAGGAAAAGATTCAAAAATTAAAGTTTGGACATACAAAGTTACAGAAGCTGGAGAAATTGTAATAGACAAGGTTATTGCAGAAAATGTAAGTGAACCTATACTTATAAAAGCAGAAACAGCGGAAGTTGTTCCAAAAGTCGGTATAGAATATGAAGGGAATAATCAGAAAATAGTTTTACCTTTAATTCTTAGTGGAAAAGATGGTAAAATAGTTCTTGGAGAAAAGAGCAATTTAATAAAAGACATATCTGAGTATTAAAATAATAAAGCAGACTCGTGATGCAAGTCTGTTTATTTAAAAATAAAATACAAAATTAACAAATGAACAGGGTAGAAAGCATAAAGTAAATACTTTATCTTTTTACCTTGTTTTCCATTATATAAGCAAATAAATATTATAGGCAAAATAGTTCCTAAACACAAAAGCACATATAGGTAATGGTATCCATGAGTAATAACACTAATACCATATTTTATAATACAAGCAGTGATATAAAATATTACCATACCAAGCTTATCATTCTTAAAAAAGTAAAACAAAAATATTATTGCAACACCCCAAAAGCCATAATCAAAACAGCATACTTCAGAAACTATACCTAATAATATAGCAGGAATAAAGCCAAATATTTTATTTATTGTTAAGTTAAATTTCTTATCTTTAGTAAGTTCGAAAGTACAGTTTGAAATCTTATCATATAACCAAATAGCAAGTAAACCTACAAATAAAGTACCAAAAATATTAAAAGAAAAATTATTTGTAAACGTAGAGTTAAATAACATAAAAGGAACTTGTGAAATTATTGCAAAGCAAAATAATCTCAAGAGATACTTTTTTAGATTTTTAGTATGAATATATCCTTCAGAAATTTGAAAAGCAAATATAGGGAAAGCAATTCTCCCAATTACATTAAATAAAGTAGTATACCCAAGATATGCAATACTAGTATGGTCTATAAGCATTGAAATCATTGCAATGCACTTTAAAACAAAACTTGTCATATTAAAATTAGCCCTTTCTTAATTTTGTATATTATACATTAAATTATCAAAAAAATATATAACAATTTTAAAAAACATAAACTTGCTTGTTATTCACAAAATAATATGATAAAATTATAAAATAAAAAATAACAAATGGAGGGCAATATGAACATAGGAATAGATGTAGATGATACAATATCAAACTCATTTGAAACAATATTTGCAGACTCGCAAAAATTCGACATAGAGCTAGGAAACAGTGGAGAGCCTAAACAATATGGCAAAATTTCTGACCATAATCAAATAGAGACATTATATTCTCATTGGACAAATGAGCAAATAGAATTATTTTGGAAAAAATATTTTATAAAAGTATTAACAGTAGCTAGACCAAAGGACTGCGTGGCAGAAGTATTAAAAAATCTAAAAGAAGAAGGAAACAATATAATAATAATTACTTCTAGATATGAAGAGACAGAAGGTAGTACAGAAATAGAAGACTATACAAGAAAATGGCTTGACAAAAACGGAATAGTATATGATAAGCTAGTTTTGGGAGAAAAGGATAAACTAAAAGCTGCAAAAGAAAATGATATAGATTTATTTATAGATGATAGCATAAAACATTGTAGAAACGTGCAATCTGGAAATATAAGAACAATTTTATATACATCAATTTGCAACCAAGGAGTAGAAACACCAGATTTAGAAAGAGCATATTCATGGGTACAAATTTATGATAAATACAAAAAAATAGTTAATAAAGCAGTATTAGTTTAAAAGAATACTAGTTAGCTCAAAAGGCTAACTAGTATTTATAATTCTCCGTTTTCTTTTAACTTATTTATATAATCTCTTTGTGTCTTTATATAATTATCTTTATCAGATAACAAATCCCTTATATCTTTTAGAAATTTCTCATACACATCATCTTTAAAAAAGAATTTAGCATATCCATTTTCACCAAATTTTATTTTTAAGTGTTCATATGCTCTATCAAATAATTCATCATCAGTTGCTTCAGGATTAAGCTTTTTTCCATATGTATAAGATCTTTTTAAACAGGCCTCAACAGTATTATTTCTATCAGCAGTAGATACTATTTTTCCATAAATACTTCTAGGTTCATGGTCGGCAGAAGCTCTATGGTCTTCAATAGCTTCTCTAATAATTTTTAATTCATCAGCTGAAAAAAATCTCTTTAAATTTTCGTCCTTGGACATAATTTCACCAGACACTATTTCATGTTTTTTAGAGTCTATATGATGACCAATATCGTGATAAGCTGCTACAGTGTATACTATATCATAATTAACATTTGGCACAGTATCCGCAAATTTAAAACTTCTATCTATTACATATTGAATATGCTTTATATTATGTCCTAAATCATTTTTGGCATACTCTGGAAAAATATTCTCTTCAATATATTTTTTCAAATCTTCATTTATCTTCATAAATATTCACTCCTTACATAACTGACATTATACTATAAAAAACAAAAAAGTCATACCATTTTTATGAAATATACAATAAATATTGAAAAATATTTTTTAGTATTATATAATATTTTTGCAAGGAAGCATACAGATCGGGAGGAAAAAATGCGTAAAAATATTGCAGAAGATAAAGAAAAATTAAAAGAAAAGCTAGAATTCATTGGGTTAAATTTAGAAAGAGTACCAAAATTTCTGACTGAATTTACTCCATTTTCTTTTAGACCTTTAAAATCATATAATGACACAACATATAAAGTATATAAATATATTGATGTAAATAATATTGAAATTCTTTTAACTCCAACAGATAGACTAACCAATTTAAATGAAAAATATAAATTAAGCAGTCCAATTGGAAATTATTTAGATTCAAAAACAGAGCAAAACGTCGAAAAGTTTGCTACGTTTTTGAAATTACTTAATGATACAAATATAGAAGACATAAAAAAAGTAGAGAAAGAACAAGAAAAATTAAATGAGCAGATACCTAATCAAGTGAAATATGATGGAAATTATACATGGCAAATATATTATTCAGATGTATCAGATCAATACTTTATGTTAGTTCCAACAAATGAATATAATAATTCAGCACTATTTTATTTACTAAAAAAACAAATAGAAAGCAAAAAAAATAGAAAAAAAGAAACCATATTTGTACCAATTACTTATCAAGAATATTCAGGAAACTATTTGCTAAAAAGTCAAATAACTGATTTGGAAAATTATTTGTGGTATTATACTAAAGAATGGCCTAATATTTTTGAAGTATATGATAAAAAACAAAAAATGTGTATCAAAATAGTAGGAAGAGCTAATGTTTATGAAAAGATAAAAAGCGATTATATAATAACTTTAGACAGCAAAGAACAAGCATTAAAACAGTACAAGTTAATCAAAGCTTTATTTATTTTGTCAACAGCATTTCCAGATGATTTTAATTTCAAAACAAAAATAAATGATGAAGGTTCACTAGAGTTTTCGCTAAAAACTACATTAGGAGAAAAAGAAATTAGCTATGAAAATCTAACAGATTTTATACAATTTGAAGCAAATCAAAAAAGAATGTTAATCAACTTAGAAGAAAAGAAAATACAAGAAGCACAAGCAAAATTACAAAAAATAAAAGAAGAAGTTGAAAAGCAAAACGAAGAATATCTAAATAAACAACGTCAAATATCTACTTTCTTGGAATGTAAAAAAAGCTTTTTAGGAAAAGTTAAATACTATTTTTCAACAAGAAAAAAAGAGCTAAAACCAATAAATAAAACTAAGCAAAATAATCCAGAGAAAAAACAGGAAAAACAAGATAAAGAAGAGAAGGTAGAAACACAAACAAAGCAGTACACAATTGAAGATTTAATAGAGGTGTGCACTAAACTAGAAGCAAGACAAAAAATGGTAAAAGCGCTAAAAATAGACGAGAAAGCTTTAGAATTAAAACAAATAAATCTAGAAAGAAAAATAAAAAATGCAAATATTTATTTGAATGAAATAGAGCTTCACAAAAAAAGTATTTTTGAATTTTGGAAGTTTACAAATAAAGATGAATTACCTAGCTTAAATGAAGGCGAAGAAGATGAAAACATTGAAAAAGAAAAGATAGGTAAAAGCTTTAATTATGAAGAAGATATTGAAGATTTTGGAAAAAAAGCAGATGAAGTTCAAAGAAGAAAATTATCTAAGAATGAAACAGATGCAATATTTGCAGTTAAACAGTCATTGATATCAGCACAAATAATAAATAAAACTAAAAGCGATAAACTAACAGCAACACAAAAGAAATTATTAGAGCAAGAATTGCAAAAACTAAAAACAAGTTATGAAGATAATATAGAGACTGTGGAATTAAAGGATTTTGACATATTTGGAGGTTTGTCAGAAGACATTACTAAAATAAAGATTATAGATAATAAAAAGCACAGGGAAATAGAAAAAGATAAATATAAAGTACTAAACATAAATAAGCAAACAGATTTAGACTTATATATAGATACTCTAAGAAATTACTTAAATCTACTAAAAGAAGCATTTTGCAAAATAACAACATTTCAAAATATTTCAATATATTTAACTTCTAACAAAGAACTAGACACTAAAAATTTGAACATATTTCATTTGAGCGAAAATGAAGCGGTTAACGAAAATAAATTAGAAGATGAAATATACTTATACAAAGTAAATCTAAAAGAAGCTATGCAAGTATTGTATTATTCAAACATTACATTTTATGACAATACAAATCAAACATTACCATTAGGAATGAACTTATCAGATGAAGTATTAGTTGACCTAAGCAAATACAAGCTAGTAGAAACAAATAAAGAAGAATTTAAAATAAATTATTTACAAGACGAATACACAAGTAAAATAATTAAGGTACACTGCATTGAATATAATGTGAAATAAAAAATCTCTAGAAAAACCTAGAGATTTTTTGTGGTGCAGGTGGTGGGGGTCGAACCCACACGAATGTTACTTCGCAGGATTTTGAGTCCTGTGCGTCTGCCAATTCCGCCACACCTGCATAAATATTACCTACATATAATAGCAAAAAAAACAAAAAATATCAAGTGTTTTTTAGAATAATCATGTAGTTTTTGGAAATAATATTTTTGGAGGTAGATTATATGATTAATTTTAGAACTGATTTAGCCTTAGAAAGAAGAGATTTATTTAAAAAGGCAAATAATATATCAAATGAAGTAGATGGCCTAGAAACACAAGAAGAGAGCTTTACAGACGATATAAAAATATCAAGAGTAAAAGTATTAAATGATAATGGAGAACAAGCAATAGGTAAAAGAAAAGGCACATATATTACAATAGATATTAAGAATTTGAAGATAGCAGGAGAAGACGAAATACAAAAAGCATCAGAAGCAGTAACAAAGGAATTGAAAAATTTAATTGGAGCCTTAGTAGGTCCACAAGAGGATATACTTGTTGTTGGATTAGGAAATTTATATGTTACACCAGATGCATTAGGACCTAAAGTAGTAAATGAAATAGATATTACAAGACATTTGCTAAACTATATGCCAGATGTACTTGATAAAGATACTAGACCAGTAAGTGCTATAGCACCTGGTGTCCTTGGAACCACTGGAATAGAAACATTAGAAGTTATAAAAGGAATAGTAGAAAACATTCATCCAAAATTGATAATTGTAATTGATGCACTTGCATCTAGAAGCATAGAAAGAATTAGCAGTACAGTACAACTTGCAGATACAGGGATTGTTCCAGGGGCAGGGGTTGGAAATGAAAGAAAAGAACTAACAAAAGATACGTTAGGAGTGCCAGTTATTGCAATAGGAATACCAACAGTTGTAGAAGCGGCAACAATAGCTGCAGACAGTTTAGATTTATTCATTCAAAAGGTTCAAGAAGAAGCAAAGTCAAATGAATTTTTAAATCAATTACAAGAAGAAGATAAATATGAAATGATAAAAGAAGTATTAACACCAGAAGACTATAACTTTATAGTAACTCCAAAAGAAATAGATGATTTAATTGAAAATATGAAAGATGTAGTTACAAGAGGAATAAACTTTGCAACACAAAAATAAAAATCCGGTCGCTACAATTGTGGCGACCGGAAAAGTTAGGCTGCGATGGTGACCGTACCGTTTTTTTCGGTGACAGTCAGTCCCCTACGCTGCATAGCGTGGGTTGCGATGTCAATATCAAAGAATTTGTTTTCAAATTCTTTGATATTCATTGTGACAGGAAACTTTGGCTTGGTAGCCAAAAATTTTTTAATTTCACCTGCCAAAATAAATAGAAATAAATCAGCTGTGATTTTTTCCATTTTTTTTCGAACACCTTCACCTTTCTTTAAATTAATTCACGATTTGTGAATCTATATAAATTATACCATAAAATCAGAAAAAAAGCAAGCCAATGTGCTAAAAATACTATTTATACAACAATGTTATATAATAAGACAAAATAAAGAAGAAAAAAAATAAAAATAATTATAAATGAAAAAGAGTTAATAGAAAAGGTAAAACAGATTTTGCAACACAAAAATAAAAATCCTGCCACAACAATTGTTGTGACAGGAAAAAGGATTAGCGCTTAATGGTGATTCTTGCCATTCCTACACCGGGCTTCTTCCAGAAAAGATGTCCAGTGGAAGGAGTGGTGAAGAAAGTTACGTCGAAACCAGCTCTCTGAAAAATCTTACGAGCGGTTCTTGCATCAAAGAATTTGTCTTCAAATTCTTTGAAGGACATTTCACAGGGAAACGCCAAGTAGCCTTGTCTAGCCTGCTCATATTTTTGATTAAGAAATTCGCTAACAGTTCCTCCGAGGAGGAAAAAGATCAGGTCGTTGTCCTTCCGCCACGTGTTCTTATACGCCGTAACAATGTCTTCTGCTGTTTTCATATGAGTAAACTCCTTTAAATAAAATGTTTTGTCACTAATTAGTGAACTTATATAAATTATAGCATAAAATCTGGCGAAAAGCAAACACACGTACTTGAAACAAAAAAATGTTGCTATTTGAACAACAGTATTATATAATAAGACAAAATAAAGAAGGAGAAAACAAATGGCAATAATTATAAATGGAAAAGAACTAGCAACAAAGGTAAGAGCAAACTTAAAGATAGAAGTTGATGAACTAAAAGAAAAAGGCATATTTCCTAAATTAGCAGTAATAATGGTTGGAAATGATAGTGCATCAGCTGTATATGTGCGTAATAAAAGTAAAGCATGTAATGAAATCGGAGTTGAGTTTGAAGAATTTTTATTACCTGAAAACACAACAAGAGAAGAACTATTGAACTTAATTGAAGAACTAAATAATAGAAAAGATGTTAATGGGATTTTACTACAAAGTCCAATACCAAAGCATTTAGACATCAGAGAAGCTTTTAATGCTATAGATTACAAAAAAGATGTAGATGGATTTCATCCAATAAATGTAGGCAAACTAGCTATTGGAGAAGATTGCTTTGTATCTTGTACACCAGCAGGAGTTATGAAAATGCTAGAAGAATATAACATAGATATAGAAGGCAAACATGCAGTAGTTATTGGTAGAAGCAATATTGTAGGTAAACCTTTAGCACAATGCTTATTAAACAAAAACGCAACAGTAACTATCTGCCACTCAAGAACAAAAAATTTAGGAGAAATAACAAAACAAGCAGACATTTTAGTCGCAGCAATTGGAAAACCTAAATTTGTAACAGCAGATATGGTAAAAGAAGGTGCAGTGGTAATAGATGTGGGAATAAACAGAAATGAAGATGGAAAACTTGTAGGGGACGTTGACTATCAAAATGTAGAAAGTAAAGTATCATATATTACTCCAGTTCCAGGTGGAGTTGGACCAATGACAATTGCTATGTTAATGGAAAACGTAGTAAAATCAGTAAAATAACAAAAAAAGGGGCTTGATCATTTTAGGAGGAAATTTTATGAAAATTATTTATCAAGCTCAAAAAGAATATCCAGAAAAATTAAACAATATATATTCATCACCTGCTAAATTATATTTAGTGGGTGATGAATTAGTTTTAAATAAGCCATCAATAGCTATAATTGGTTGCAGAGATGCAAGTGATTATGGTAAAAGAGTGGCTTTTAATTTTGCTTATGAACTTGCCAAAGAAGGTTTTGTAATAGTAAGTGGACTGGCAAGAGGAATTGATACATATGCACATTTAGGTGCTGTTAAAGCAAATGGAAAAACAGTAGCGGTATTGGGAAGTGGATTAAAACACATATATCCAGCTGAAAATAAAGAATTATGTAATGAGATTGTAAAAAAAGGTGGAGCGGTAATAACAGAATATGAGCCACATATAAAGCCATTACCAATGAACTTTCCATCAAGGAATAGAATAATTAGTGGACTTTCAAGTGGAGTATTAGTAGTAGAAGCAAAACAAAAAAGTGGAACCTTAATTACGGTAGATTATGCTCTAGAACAAGGAAAAGATGTATTTGTAATACCAGGAAATATTACAAGCACAAATTCATATGGCACAAATGATCTTATCAAACAAGGAGCAAAGCCAGTTACAAATATACAAGAAATTATAGAAGAAATAATTTAAAATTTAATGTTACCATTGGCATTTTTATAATAATGTGATAAAATATATAAGTAATTTAAAAGGAGAAACAATGCCAAAATTTTTCGTAAAAACAAATCAAATTGAAGAAAACAAAATAAGGATAATTGGAGAAGATGTAAAACATATAAATCAAGTACTAAGAGCTAAAGTTGGCGAAGAACTAACAATTTGCAATTTAGATACAACCTTAAACTATATTACTACAATATCTCAAATTACTCCTGAATATGTAATGTGTGATATACAAGACTGCGTAAAAAGCTTTGTGGAAAGCAATGTACAAGTTACAATATTTCAGGGACTTCCAAAAGCAGATAAAATGGAATATATAATACAAAAAAATACAGAATTAGGTGCTAAGCAAATAGTACCGGTTGAAATGGTAAGATGTGTAGTAAAACTAGACAGTAAAAAGGAAGGCAAGAAAATAGAACGTTGGCAAAAAATTGCAGAATCAGCTACAAAGCAAAGTGGAAGAGATTTAATACCAACAGTTGAAATGCCAATTGATATAAATAATTTGTGTGAAAAAATTAAAGAATTTGATGCAGTAATTTTAGCTTATGAAGAAGAAAAGGAAAACACTTTAAAAAATGAGTTGAAAAAGCTAGATGAAACTAAAAATTTAAAAATTGGAATTATAATAGGTCCAGAAGGTGGAATGGACAAAACAGAAGTAGAAAAACTTGCAAAAGCAGGTGCAAAAGTGGTAACATTAGGAAAAAGAATATTAAGAACAGAAACAGCATCAATTAGTATTATGAGCAACATTGTATATGAATTTGAATTATAAAAGGAGAAATTAAAATGCCAACAGAAAAGGAAGAGAAAACTACAAAAAAGACTACTAAAAAAGCAGAGCCAGTAGAAAGGAAAACAACTACAAAATCTACTAGTAAAAAAACAACAACAAAGAAAACCACAAAACCAGCAACTAAAGAGGAGACTGGTACAAGATCAACTGCAAAAAAAGAAACTAGTACAAAGACTACAACCAAAAAAACAACAGCTAAAAAGGCAACAACCAAGAAAGCAGAACCTAGCAAGAAAACAGAGAAAAAGCCAACTAAAAGTAAAAAAACAGTAGTAGAAGAAATAGATACAAAAGCTGAGGTTGAAGAGGCAGTAAAAGAAATTGATACAAAACTTGAAACTGAAGAGGTTGTAGAAGAAGTTGAAACTAAAAAAGAAGTCAAAACAGTAGATATGCAAGAAATGCAAAAAGTTCTAAAACAAGAAATAAAGTCAAAGAAGACTGTAACAGAAGAACAACAAAAAAAGATGAATGGAGAAGTATTTAAAAATATAATTATAGCAATTGCGATAGTTCTATTTTTAAACTGTATAATTCTTGGTTTTATGAATATTGAAAACTCAATATTTATAGTAGACTTAAAAGTATTTGCAGTATCTTTACTTGCAGTGGCAATAGGAATCTTTGAATTTGCATATAAAAAAGATAGTGGAAAAGCAGCAATATATGGAATCGAAATATTATTTTTAGCACTTTGTATGTTAGCATTTATTTATATAGACATAATGTTGAACAGTAAATTTGTAATAATTGCAGTACTTTTAACATATGCAATTGCAATATATTACACAGCAAAATCAATAATAGTTTACAAAAAAATGAAAAAACAATATTTAATTGATTCAATAAAAAAAGAAATTGTAAAAAAATAAATATGAGAGGAAAATAATACAATGAAAAGTATGACAGGCTTTGGAAGAGCAAAGCTAGAAAAAGATGGACGAGAGTATTTGGTGGAAATTCGTTCAGTAAACCACAAATATGCAGATATTACTGTTAAAGCACCAAGAAACTTACTATACTTAGAAGACAAAGTTAGAAAATCAGTATTAAATAGAGTTGCAAGGGGAAAAATAGAAGTATTTATAAGCTATGCTAATTATGGACTGGATGGAAAAAATGTAGTACTTAATAAAGAATTAGCTAAGCTATATATAAAAGAACTAACAGAACTTGCAGAAGAGGCTGATATACCAAGTGGACTTAGAGCTACAGAGGTTTCTAAAATGCCAGATGTATTAAATATTCAATTAGAAGAAGATAGTTTAGAAACAATTTGGCAAGAGTTGTCAGAGTGCTTAGAAACAGCTATAGACAATTTCATAGATATGAGAAGCATAGAAGGAAGCAAAATTAAACAAGATTTACAAACAAGATTATCAAGTGTAGAAGAAAATGTTAACAAAATTTCTGAACTTTCTACTGGACTTGTAGAAGAATATATAGTAAAATTAGAAGAAAGAATAAAAGAGCTTTTAAAAATTGACATAGTAGATAAAGACAGATTAGCTCAAGAAATAGTAATTTACTCTGATAAATGTTCTACAGAGGAAGAGTTAACCAGACTAAAAAGCCATATAGCACAATTTAAAAATTTACTAGAACAAGAAGAACCAGTAGGCAAAAAGCTAGATTTCTTAATTCAAGAAATGAATAGAGAAACAAACACAATTGGTTCAAAATCAGGAAAATTAGAAATTACTAATTTAGTAATAGAAATGAAAACTGTATTAGAAGACATAAGAGAACAAATCCAAAATATTGAATAACAAAGGAGGACTTTTATGCAATTGATAAATATAGGTTTTGGAAATATTGTATCATCAGATAGAATAATAGCTATAGTAAGCCCAGAATCTGCACCAATTAAAAGATTAGTACAAGATGCCAAAGATACTGGAAGAGCAATTGATGCTACATGTGGTAGAAGAACAAGAGCTGTAATAGTAATGGACTCAAACCATGTTGTATTATCAGCAGTTCAACCAGAAACAGTAGCCGGAAGATTTGAAGGCGACACAAATAAAGTAGAAACTGAATAGAAAGAAGGGAAAATATGTTAGTAAAACCAACTGTATTAGAATTATTAGAAAAGGTAGATAATCGTTTTAGATTAGTAACTGTTACTTCAAAAAGAGCTAGACAAATAGCTGCTGGAAGTACACCTTTAACAAGAAAAGATGAACCATCACCAGTATCACTTGCTGCTGATGAAATAGCAGAAGGTAAGGTGAAACCATGTTAGTATTATTATCTGGGGTTTCAGGTGCTGGTAAAGATACCATAAAAAAAGAGCTAATAGCAAGAATGGATAATGTTGAATCACTTCCATCTTTTACGGATAGAGCTCCTAGAGAAAATGATATACCAGGCAAAACATATAATTTTGTATCAACAGAGGAATTTGAGGCAATGATAGCTAGAGGAGAACTATATGAATACTCTGCTCACCATAATCATTATTATGGAACCTCAAGAAAATTATTAAATGAAAAGATGCAAAATGGTAAAATTATAGTAAAAGACATTGAAGTAAATGGTGTTGAAAACCTATTAAAATTATTGGGTAATGATACCAAAATTGTAACTATATTTTTAAAGGTTCCAAAAGAAGAACTAAGAAGACGTTTAGAAAACAGAATAGATAAGCCAAGCCCAAAAGATATTGAGTTACGCTTAAATCGTCTACAATATGAAGAATCTAAAATTGGAATATATGATTACGTAATAAAAAATAACAACCTTGAAAAAACAGTTAATATCATAATGGAAATAATAAAAAGTGAATACAATATGACAGAAGCAGAGTTTTAGACTTTGCTTTTTTGTCTAAAAAGAGTGAATATGATAGCAGAAGTAATATTAAATAGTAATGCAAAGCAATTAAATAAAGTATTTGATTATAAAATACCAGACGAATTAGCACCTAAAATAAAATTAGGTGCTAGAGTTCTTGTGCCTTTTTCAAATAGAAAGGAATTAGACGAAGGTTTTGTGGTTAATATTAAAGAAACTTCTGAATATAAAGTAAAAGAAATTAGTGATGTAAATGGCAACTATTTAGACGAAAAAAGCATAAAACTTGCAAATTGGATGGCTAAAAGATATTTCTGCAATATATCAGACTGTATAAAACTAATGTTGCCACCGGGAACTACTGCAAAAGTAGTAGAAAATAGAGTAAAAGAAAAAAATGCAAATTTTTTATATTTAAAAAAGGATGCAGAACAAATACAACAAGAAATAGAGAGCAGAACTATAAAATCAGATAAACAAATAAGAGCATTGGAATTTTTAATAGAAAATGAAGGAGTAATAATATCAGATTTAGAAACATTTGCAGATGTGAGCAAAGCTGTACTAAACACATTACAAAAAAATGGATATATAGAGATAGTGGAAAAGCAGGTAGAAAGAAATCCATTTTTACATAAAGCAATAAATAGAGACAAACCACTTCAACTAAATGATGAACAGAGTCAAGCATATAATGCGGTAGCAGATGCAATAGATGATCAGTTTAACTCTGAATTTTTACTATTTGGAGTAACTGGCTCAGGAAAAACAGAAATATATTTGCAACTAATAGATAAGGTGCTAAACTTTGGAAAATCAAGCTTGATGTTAGTTCCAGAAATATCATTAACACCACAAACAGTAGATAGATTTATAGCACGTTTTGGAGAAGAAAACATTGCAGTATTACATAGCAAACTATCAGTAGGTGAAAGATATGATCAATGGAACAAAATAAAAAGAGGAGAGGCTAAAATTGTAATAGGAGCACGTTCTGCAATATTTGCTCCAATGCAAGATTTAGGTTTAATTATTATAGACGAAGAGCATGACCAATCATATAAATCAGAAACTACGCCAAAATATCATACTAGAGAAATTGCTAGATATTTAGCAAAAGAAAATAGTATATGTTTAGTAGAAGGAAGCGCTACACCTGATTTAGATACATATTATAAAGCACAAACCGGAGAAATAGAACTACTAAAATTAACTAAAAGAGCTAATAATGCAAAACTCCCAGAGGTAGAGGTTGTGGACTTAAGACATGAACTAGAACAAGGCAATAAATCTATGATTAGTGGAAAGTTGCACCAAGCAATAAAAGAAAACTTGCAAAACCATAAACAAACAATACTATTTTTAAACCGAAGAGGATTTTCAACCTTTGTAATGTGTAGAGATTGTGGACATACTATAAAATGCAAAAATTGTGATATTACATTAACATATCATGCAAGTAACAAGAAGCTAAAATGCCATTATTGCGGATATGAAGAAGAGGTTGTAAAAGAATGTCCAGAATGCCATGGCAAAAACATTAGATATTTTGGGGCAGGAACTCAAAAACTAGAAGAACAAATAAACTTACTATTTCCAGAAGCAACAACAATTCGTATGGATGTGGATACAGTAACTAAAAAGAATTCACATGAAGAAATATTAAACAAGTTTAAGAACGAAAACATAGACATTTTAATAGGAACACAAATGGTAGTAAAAGGACACCACTTTCCAAATGTTACTTTAGTAGGAGTTATTGCAGCAGATAGTAGTTTGAACATAGATGACTTTAGAGCGACAGAAAGAACCTTCCAAATACTAACACAGGTGGCAGGTAGAGCAGGGAGAGAAGAAACACAAGGTAGAGTAATAATACAAACATATAATCCTGACAACTTTAGTATAGAATGTGCTAAAAAGCAAGATTACCAATTGTTTTATGATACAGAGATTATGTTAAGAAAACAATTGAAATATCCACCATTTTGCGATATAATAGTAGTTGGTGTTAGTTCAGAAAATCAAATGTCAGCATTTAAAATAACAGAGCAATTACACAAATACCTAAAAAACAGAGTAATTACTGAGAATTTAGGAATAATGTTATATAAAGGAATGCCAGCACCAGTAGACAAAATAAAAAACAAATATCGTTTTCGTATAATTATTAAATGTAAATTTGGTAACGAAACAATCAATTTGATAAACGATATGTTGAATGAATATGTACAAACCAAAGAAGGAAAGAATAATATTAACAGAGTTAGTATTGATTTAAATCCTAACAATTGGATGTGAGAGGAGTTTTTTATGGCAATAAGAATAATAAGACAAACAACAGACGAAATACTAAGAAAAAAATCAAGAGAAGTAGAAATAGTTGATGATAAAATAAGAGAAATATTAGACGACATGGTTGAAACTATGCACAAATATGACGGAGTAGGCTTAGCAGCTCCACAAATAGGAATATTAAAAAGACTAGTAGTAATTGATTTGTATGACGAAAAAGGACCAATTAAATTAGTAAATCCTAAAATAGTAAAAGAAAAAGGAACACAAGAAGTAGAAGAAGGTTGCCTAAGTTTTCCAAATCAGTTTGGCAAAGTAATAAGACCAGAAAAAGTAGTAATGGAAGCCTTAAACGAAAATGGAGAGAAAATAAAAATAGAAGGAGAAGGCTTGTTAGCACAAGCAATAGCTCACGAAATAGACCACTTAGAAGGAATACTATTTATAGACAAAGTTATTCCAGGCACACTAGAATATTCAACACCAGAAGAACAAAAATAGGGGGGAATGTAAATGCTTAATATTATATTTATGGGAACACCAGATTTTGCGAAAGAAAGCCTTAAATGCTTAGTAGAAGCAAAACATAACATATTAGCAGTTGTAACAAATCCTGACAAACCTCAAGGCAGAGGAATGAAAATGGTAGCATCACCAGTAAAACAATATGCTTTAGAAAATGGTTTGGAAATATATCAACCTGAAAAAGTAAGAAACAACACAGAGTTTATAGAGCAAATGAAAGCTTTAAAGCCAGATGTAATATGTGTTGTAGCATATGGAAAAATATTACCACAAGAATTGTTAGACATTCCAAAACTAGGTTGCATAAATGTACATGGGTCATTATTACCTAAATACAGAGGAGCAGCCCCAATACAATGGGCAGTTTTAAATGGAGATAAAACAACAGGAATTACCACAATGTATATGGATGCAGGAATGGATACAGGCGATATGATTTTAAAACAAGAAGTAGAAATAGGAGAAAATGAAACAACAGGGGAACTTTGGGATAGACTAACAAAAATTGGAGGAGAACTATTAGTAAAAACACTTGATTTGATAGAACAAGGAAAAGCACCAAGAGAAAAACAAGGAGAAGAATTTACAATGGCTCCAATGCTTAGCAAAGAAATGGCAAAAATAGACTGGCAAGACCAAACAGCAGAACAAATTAAAAATCTAATTAGAGGCTTGAACCCAATAATGGGAGCATATACATTTTTAGATGGTAAAAAGCTAAAATTTTGGAAAGCAAAACTAATGTCTGAACAAGAGCTATTAACTACATTTCCTGAACTAAAAGAATATGAATACAAACTAAACGAATTAGAAGCGGGAACAATATTATTTACAAACCCAAAACAAGGGCTATTTATCAAAACGAAACAAGGAATATTACAAATACTAGAAATACAAGCAGAAAACGCAAAAAGAATGAGCACCTCAGACTTCCTAAGAGGAAATAACATCCAAGCAGGAAGCATATTAGAATAAAATGTAAAATTTATGTGAAAAATGTTAACAAAAAGCATTATGTCGTGTATAATATAGGGCATAATGCTTTTTAGAGAGGAAGAAAATTAAATGCTTAAAATATTAAAGAACTTAAAACAGTCATGGGTAGCAGTAGTTATAATTATCATATTACTTGCAATTCAGGCATATGCAGACTTAGCACTACCTGATTACATAACAAGAATTGTAAATAATGGAATAACAGAAGCAATAGTTGATCCAAATAACTACCAAAGCCAATATATATGGATAGAAGGAATAAAAATGTTAGCTGTAGCAGCAGTTAGTATGGCATGTGGTATCACAGTAATGTTTTTATCATCTCGTGTTGGAGCTAAACTTGGAAAAGCTTTAAGAGAAAAGATATTCAAAAAAATATTAGGATTTTCAATTAGTGAATTTAAAGAATTTTCAACAGCATCTTTAATAACACGTAGTACAAACGATATTCAACAAATACAAAACGTAGTATCAATGATGTTTAGAGTTATTGTTTATGCTCCTATAATTGGTATAGGCGGACTATTTAAAGTTATAGCTTTAAAGCAAAATCCAATGGCTTGGATAATAGGAGTGGCACTTGGTGCAGTATTGCTAATTGTATTATTGCTATTTGTCGTAGCGATGCCAAAATTCAAAAAAATGCAGGAACTAGTTGATAAATTAAACCTAGTATCAAGAGAAATGCTTACAGGTATACCAGTAATTAGAGCTTTTAATACAGAGAAAAAAGAAGAAGCAAGATTTGAAAAAGCAAATAAAAACCTAATGAAAAACTTTATGTTTGTAAATAATGCAATGAACCTAATGATGCCATTCTTAATGCTTGTAATGAACTTAGTTTCTTTACTAATAATTTGGGTAGGAGCAAAAAATGTAGATATAAATGCAATTCAAGTTGGAGATATTATGGCATTTATACAATACACAATGCAAATTGTAATGGCATTCTTAATGATATCTATGCTTTCAATTATGCTTCCAAGAGCAAGTGTATCTGCAAAACGTATAAATGAAGTACTAGAAAAAGAAAATAGTATAAAAGACCCAGAAAATCCAAAACATTTTGACGAAAGCAAAAAAGGAATAGTAGAATTTAAAAATGTTACTTTCCAATATCCTGATGCAGATGAACCAATATTATGTGATATTGACTTTACAGCTGAACCAGGAAAAACTACAGCAATTATAGGTAGTACGGGAAGTGGTAAATCTACAGTTGTAAATTTAATTCCTCGTTTTTATGATGTCACAAAAGGCGAAATACTAATTGATGGAGTAAACATTAAAGATGTTACTCAAAGGGAATTAAGAAGTGTAATAGGATTTGTGCCACAAAAAGGAGTGCTATTCTCTGGTACAATAGAAAGTAATATAAAATATAGTGATGAAAATATGTCAGATGACCAAATGAAACTAGCAGCAGAAATAGCACAAGCAACAGAGTTTATTGATACTAAAAATGATAAATATAAATCTGAAATTGCACAAGGCGGAAGCAATGTATCTGGTGGACAAAAACAACGTTTATCTATTGCAAGAGCGATTGCAAAAAAACCAGAAATATTTATATTTGACGATAGTTTTTCAGCACTAGACTATAAAACTGATGCAAAATTAAGAGAAACGTTAGCAGAAAAAACACAAAATAAAACGGTAATTATAGTTGCACAAAGAATAAATACGGTTTTAAATGCAGACCAAATAATTGTGTTAGACGATGGAAAAATTGCAGGAAAAGGAACTCATAAAGAACTTATGCAAAATTGCGAAGTGTATAAACAAATTGCATTATCACAACTTTCAGCAGAAGAGTTAGAATAGAAAGGAATAAGAAATGAAAGGAAATAAAAAGTCAAATAAGCAAACTGAAAAAGCAAAAGACTTCAAAGGTACTGCAAAGAAAATATTCAAAAAATATTTACTTGACTACAAATGGCAATTACTAATAGTGCTAATATTTGCAATAGGAAGTACAGTATTTACAATAGTAGGACCAAAAATTTCTGGAAATGCAACAACAGAAATATTTAATGGATTAGTAAATAAAATGTCAGGCACAGGTGGAATTGACTTTGCAAAAATAGCAAGTATTTTGCTTACCTTAGTTATACTATATGTTATAAGTATGATATTTACAGCAATACAAAGTTTTGTAATGACAAATGTATCACAAAAACTAACATATAGACTAAGAAATGAAGTAGCACAAAAAATAAATCATTTGCCAATGAAATATTTTGACAAAAAAACAAATGGTGAAGTGCTATCAGTTATTACAAACGATATAGATACATTTTCACAAAATATGAACCAAAGCATTACATCAATAATTACAGCAGTATGCACACTTATAGGTATATTGATTATGATGTTAACAATAAGTGTTAGCATGACATTAATATCACTTGCAATAATACCATTTGCAGTAATATTAGTAAAATTTATAGTAAAAAAATCACAAAAATACTTTAAGCAACAACAAGACTATTTAGGACATGTAAATGGTCAAGTAGAAGAAATATATGGTGGACATACAATAGTAAAAATATTTAATAGAGAAAACGAAGAAGCAGAAGCTTTTGCAAAATTAAATGATGAGCTATACACTTCAGGTTGGAAATCACACTTTATGTCAGGCTTAATGTATCCAATTATGCAGTTTGCAGGAAATGTTGGTTATGTAGGAATAGCGGTTTTAGGTGGATATTTAGCGGTACAAGGAAAAATTACAGTAGGTAATATACAATCATTTATTCAATATGACAAACAATTCACAAGACCAATAAATGAAATTGCAGAAATTTCAAGTATGTTACAAGCAATGGCAGCAGCATCTGAAAGAATACTAGAATTCTTAGAAGAACCAGAAGAAGAAAAAGACCCAGAAAATGCTATATCAACAGAAGGCATAAAAGGAAATGTAAGATTTGACCATGTACAATTTGGATATAACGAAGATAAAGTTATAATACATGACTTTAATGAAAACGTAAAAGATGGGCAAAAAATTGCAATTGTTGGTCCAACTGGTGCAGGTAAAACTACAATAGTAAAACTTTTAATGAGATTTTATGATGTAAATAAAGGTGCAATATTAGTTGATGGACATAATATACAAGAATTTAAACGTGGAGATTTAAGAAAAGTATTTGGAATGGTGCTTCAAGATACATGGCTATTTGGTGGAACCATAAAAGAAAATATTAAATATGGAAAACCAGATGCAACAGACGAAGAAGTAATAGAAGCAGCAAAAGCAGCACATGTTCATCATTTTATACAAACATTACCAAAAGGTTATGATATGGTAATTGATGAAGAATCAAATAATATATCACAAGGACAAAAACAATTATTAACAATAGCAAGAGTTATATTAACAAACCCAGAAATACTAATATTGGACGAAGCAACAAGCTCAATAGATACAAGAACAGAAGAGCAAATACAAGCAGCAATGGATAACCTAATGAAAGGTAGAACAAGCTTCATAATAGCACATAGATTATCTACAATAAAAAATGCAGACTTAATATTAGTAATGAATGAAGGAGACATTATAGAACAAGGAACACATGAGGATTTATTAGAAAAAGGTGGCTTTTATGCTAACCTATACAACTCACAATTTCAAGACTGTGACGATGAAGCTGTATAAATTTAGTAATTCGCTATTTGTGGGGTGTTGATTTCTTGAAAAAAATGTTATTCTCTATAAAAGGAGATGATTGATATGGATCAAAAGAAAATAGGAAAATTTATATCTGAAAAAAGAAAAGAACTAAAATTAACACAAGCGCAGTTAGCAGAAAAATTAGGAGTTACTGATAAAACAGTATCTAGATGGGAAAATGGAAATTACATGCCAGACCTATCATTATTACAACAATTGTCAAAAGAATTAAATGTTAGTATCAATGAATTATTAAGTGGAGAAAAAGTTTCGAAAGAAGATTATCAACAAAAATTTGAGGAAAACATAATAAGCACAATTGATTATTCAAATAAAAAACTTGATTCAGTTAAAACAATAATAGCTGTTATCTCTACAGTATTTAGTATAATTGTATTATTAGCATTTAATTTAATTACAGTATTTGCAAATTTAGATAAAGAAGTAATATGGTTGCTTAACGTTTGTGCAAGTGGAATGGTAGGATGTGCTATAGTTCAATTCTTATTAAATGCTAAAAAACATCAAAAAGTTATTGTATTTTTAGCAGTATTCTTAATTACATTAGTATTTACAATGTTAATTAGAAATGTAATATAATAAAATTTAAGAATTTCTAAGTAGTATAATCTACTGGAAATTCTTATTACATTATAGACAAAAAGCGCTATAAAATTATATAATACAAAAAGATTAAAAAGAAAAGAGAAAAGTATGAAACAAAAAACTAAAATATTTAAAATAGTATTATTGATAGCTGTAATAGCAATAATGGTAGCAGTTACAATATACTTGATACCAACTTTTAAAGAACTTTCAAGTGAAGCAGGACAACAAGCATTTAAGCAAAAAGTAAATGATTCTGGATTTGTTGGATTTTTAATGCTATTTGGACTTCAGTTTGCACAAATATTTTTATTCATAATACCAGGAGAACCAATAGAAATATTAGCAGGTTTATGTTATGGAGGCTTATGGGGAACAGTATTTATAATGCTTTCTGCAGCAATAATTTCAGCATTTATATATTTACTGGTTCATAAACTTGGCAGAGAATTTATATATGAATTTGTAAAACCAGAAAAGATAGAAAAAATAGAAAAAAGTAAACTATTTCAAAATCCTCAAACAATTAGATATATACTTTTTATATTATTTTTTATACCAGGAACACCAAAAGATTTACTAACATATATAGCAGCATTACTACCAATAAAACCAACAGAATTTATACTAATATCAACATTAGCAAGATTTCCATCAGTAATATCTTCAACATTAGCTGGAGCAAGCTTACTAAAAGGAAACTGGAAACTAAGCTTAATTATATATGGTGTAACATTTGCAATAGTTGCAGTCGTAGTATTGATAATGAGAAAACTTGATAAAAATAAAATAACAGACGAAGCAATAAGAACAATACAATAAAAGCTAGTGAGGTTTTAACCTCATTAGCTTTTATTTATATATATTACATCTATGTCCAATTTCTAATACTAATACTATTAGTTCACTATCTTTTATTTCACATATTAGTCTATAATCGCCAATACGATAACGCCACAGACCTGATTTGTTCTCAACCAATCCCTTACCATGAATACGAGGATCATCACAATTTACTAAATTTTTTTCGATCCAACCAATTATTAAAGAACTGGTATATTTATCTAATTTTTTCAAATACTTTTTAGCTTTTTCTGAAAACACTATTTTATATTTCAATCTAAATCAAGCTCCTTTTTTACTTCTTCAAGAGTATATGTTTTAGGATTAAGTTCATATTCTTCTACAGCTTTTTCATAACAAGTTAAATCATATTCGTCTTCTATTTTTTCAAGTAATGCAGTTCTTATTAAATCTGACAAAGAAATATTGTGCATTTCTGCATATGCTTTTATAAGTTTTGTATCTTCTTCATTTAATCTAACTGATATAGTCATTTTTCTCTCCTCCTTATGTAATACATTGTAATACAGAATACTTTAATTGTCAATAATATTATTGATATTTATAAAATATTTTATGCAAAATTAAATTAGAGTTTGACAATAACGAGTAAAAAGCGTATAATACTTGTATTGAATATAAATGCGATGAAAAAGAAAAAGTATGCATTTCTTATTTTTAGAGAGTTGAGTTAGGTGAAAGTCAACATTAAGAAACATATGGGGAGCTTTGGAGCATATTAAATAAAGTGGATTAGTATGAACTAATCAAATAGGGTGGAACCGCGGAATAAAACTTTCGTCCCTAGCAATAAAAGCTAGGAATGAAAGTTTTTTGATTTCTAGCAAATAAAAAGGAGGAATTTTTATGTCAGAATTAACAATGGAAAAATTAGTAGCATTGTGCAAATCAAGAGGATTTGTTTACCCAGGCTCAGAAATTTATGGAGGTCTAGCTAATGCTTGGGACTATGGCCCTTTAGGAGTAGAACTAAAAAACAATGTAAAAAAAGCATGGATGAAAAAATTTGTGCAAGAAAGCAAATATAATGTAGGGTTAGATGCAGCAATACTAATGAACCCTAAAACATGGGTAGCTTCTGGTCACGTAGGTGGTTTTAGTGATCCACTAATAGATTGTAAAAACTGTAAAACAAGACATAGAGCAGATAAACTAATTGAAGACTGGGCACATGAAAACAATAAAGATATGGTTGCAGATGGTATGACAGACGAAGAAATGATTAACTTCATAAAAGAAAATAACATTGTATGCCCTAAATGTGGAGAACAAAACTTTACACCAATTAGAAAATTCAATTTAATGTATAAAACATATCAAGGCGTAACAGAAGATAGCAGTTCAGAAATTTATCTAAGACCAGAAACAGCACAAGGTATATTTGTAAACTTTAAAAATGTACTAAGAACAACAAGAAGAAAACTACCAATGGGAATTGGTCAAGTTGGTAAATCATTTAGAAACGAAATTACACCAGGTAACTTCATATTTAGAATTCGTGAATTTGAGCAAATGGAACTTGAATTTTTCTGCAAACCAGGAACAGATATGGAATGGTTTGAATATTGGAGAGCATTCTGCAAAAATTGGCTTTTAAGCTTAGGAATGAAAGAAGAAAAAATTAGACTAAGAGACCACAGCCCAGAAGAGTTATGTTTCTACAGTAAAGGTACAACAGACATTGAATTTGCATTTCCATTTGGATGGGGTGAATTATGGGGTATTGCAGACAGAACAGATTATGACTTAAAACAACATGCACAATATTCAGGAGAAGACTTTACTTACTTAGACCAAGAAACAGGAGAAAAGTTTGTGCCATATTGTGTTGAACCATCACTAGGTTGTGACCGTGTAACATTAGCATTCTTATGCAATGCTTATGAAGAACAAGAAATTGCAGAAGGAGATGTAAGAACAGTATTACATTTACATCCAGCTTTAGCACCATATAAAGTAGCTGTGCTTCCACTTTCTAAAAAGTTAAGTGAAAAAGCAGAAGAAGTATATGCAAAATTATCTAAAAACTTTATGTGTGATTATGATGAAGCAGGAAGCATAGGTAAACGTTATAGAAGGGAAGACGAAATAGGAACACCATATTGTGTAACAATTGACTTCGACACATTAGAAGATGAATGTGTTACAATTAGAGACAGAGATACAATGGAACAAGTAAGAGTAAAAATTGATGAACTAGAAAGCTACATACAAGATAAAATCGCATGGTAGAAATAAAGGAGATAAAATTTTGGAAAAAGTTAAGAAAACTAATTCATTTATGAAAAATGTGCTTATTCTAATGTTTGCACAAATAATGGTAAAGGTATTAGGTCTAGTATATAAATTTGTAATAACTAATTTTGATGGATTTGGAGATACTGGACTAGGATACTACTCATCTGGATACCAAATATATACAGTACTACTTGCACTTTCATCAATAGGAATACCTAGTGTAGTTGCAAAATTGGTATCAGAAAGAGTAGCCGTAAAAGATGATAAAGGAGCACAAAGAATATTTAAAATTTGTATGACATTTTTTGTTGGAGTAGGAGCAATATTGTCATTAGGATTATTCTTTGGAGCAGACTTTATTGCAACAACAATGTTTAATGTGCCAGATACAAAATATGTAATGCAAGTATTAGCACCAGCAATTACTTTTGTGTCAGCTTCAGCAGTATTTAGAGGATACTTTGCAGGACTTGACGATATGAAGCCAACAAGCTATTCACAAATTATTGAGCAATTTTTAAATTGTGTATTATCAATTCTTTTTGTGTATGCTTTATTAGGCAAAGAGCCATATATCATGGCAGCAGGTGGAAATTTATCAACAACATTATCTATATTACTAACATTTATATATTTGATAATATATTATAAAAGAAAGAAAATAGTAGTAGATCCACAACAAAAATCAGAAGAAGAAAATGAAAAAACATTAAGCTTATTGAAAAAGATTTTAATGATTTCAATACCAGTTACGATAAGCTCAGTAATATCAGTAATACACCCACTTATAGATAGTGCTACTGTAAGTAGATGTATTCAAACAGCATTTGCAAGTTTATACCCAGTTAAAGAACAACTAGAAACTTTAGCAATGAGTAAAACAGGTATAATATCTAAAATAGATACATTAACAAATTTACCAATAGCAGTAAACATTGCATTTTCAACAGCTTTAGTACCTGCAATTTCGGCGGCAATAGCTAAAAAAGACTTTACAAATGTATCTAAAAGAATGACTTTTTCAATATTTGCATCATTACTTATAGTGCTTCCATGTGCAGCAGGATTTATATCATTAGCACAACCAATATTAAATTTAATTTATCCAGCAGCAAATGATGGAGCAACATTATTAATGCTATATTCAGTAGCAATGGTGTTTATTGCATTAAACCAAACAATAAATGGAGGATTATATGGAATAAACAAAATGACGGTACCTCTAATTTCATTGGTGGTTGCAGCTGTGTTAAAAATTATATTAAACAATATATTAGTAAGTAATCCTAATATAGAAATAATGGGAGTTGGAATCAGCTCTATTATATGTCAAGGCTTGGCACTGATCATATGTATCAAAGCATTTAAGAAACATATAAAATTGGAATTTGATGCCAAAAGAATGATTATATTGCCAGTAATAATATCAGCAGTTATGGGAATATGCACATACTTTATAAACAAAGGACTAAATACAATAATGGGACAAAATTTAAGTACAATAATTTCAATTATACTAGGTGCAATAATCTACGTAATATTAGTATTTGTATCAAAAATACTAAAAAAAGAAGATATTATGATGATACCATTTGGAACAAAAATATATAACATTCTGGTAAAACTAAAAATATATAAAGAAGAAAAAATGTCGGAAAAAGACGATAGAAATTAAAGAAAAGTATTGAAAATAAAAAAATGTTATGGTATTATAAATATAATAAAAATCTAAAGAAAAGTAAGAAAGAGGCACAAAATATGAAAAAATCTAAAACCTTTGCAGGAGTAGAGAGAGAGAGAGAGAGAGAGAGAGCCA
>OLHG01000229.1_pt1 | contig 40275 bp, 44 predicted proteins | sample 1605971 | NCBI WGS metagenome assembly OLHG01 (sample SAMN03283289) | human gut metagenome | biome: human-associated habitat; material: feces | host: Homo sapiens | place: Peru | collected 2012 | reverse complement strand
CCCACTTATCTGTTGACAAGTATAATTATAACCGATATAATTATTTTTGTCAACAGTTTTTTTCAATATTTTAAATATTTTTTGTAATTTCTGATTAAGATATGAAAAAATATAATAAGCATTTTAAAGCAACAGATGGATGGAAGGATTATCTATAATGAATAAGATGGAGAAAGAATCTAACAGAAAATCAAATATTGAACTATTAAGAATATTAGCAATGATAATGATTATAGCTCATCATTATTGCTTATATGGAGGATGGAATAAAATATCAGGATTAAGTTTAAATAATGCTATATTAGATTTTCTAATTATTGGTGGAAAAGTAGGAGTAGCAATATTTATTTTAATTGCTGGATACTTTGGAATAAAGTCAGAATTTAATTTTAAAAAACTGTTAAAATTAATATTACAAGTTGTGTTTTATACGGTAATATTTGGTTTAATAAATATATTAATAAATGGTTGGATAGGCTTAAAAGGATTTATAAAGATGTGTTTTCCAACAACATTTTCAGTATACTGGTTTATAACTGCATATTGCATTTTATACCTAGTAAGCCCATATATTAATAAGCTTTTTAATAATTTGAAGAAAAAAGAAGTTGAAAAACTACTAATAATTATGGGCATATTATCATGTGGTCTAGTTATAACGTTACTACAGGTAAATAGAGGAATTAATAACTTATTTGTATTTGTATTTTTGTATATATTAGGAGCATATATAAGTACATACTATAAAGGAAAAAAATTCAAATATAGCTCAGTAATAGCTATAATAAGTTATTTGTTTATATTTGCTACACAGTTAATTTTTGAAGTAAGATTTACAAATTATATAAATTATTTTACTACATTATATTCATTACCAATTATAACATGTGCAGTAATGTGGGTACTATATTTTAAAGATGTTAACATACAAAGTACAGCTATAAATATTATAGCAAGTGCAACATTTGGAGTGTATTTAATACATGAAAATACATATGTAAGACCGTTTTTATGGGAAAAGATATTAAAAAATAGTTTATTTTATAATAAACCAATACTAATTTTACATGCGTTGGGTAGTATAGCGATTACATATATAATATGTACAATTATTGAATTACTTCGAAAATATATTATAGAAAGAAATCTATTGCCTCTAGTATATAAGGCATATGACAAACTAGTAACAAAAATAAAACAAACAAAGTTATATAAGAAATGGGAGGTTGTATGAAAACATACTTAATTACAGGTGCTGCTGGATTTATCGGATCTAGCTTAGCAGAAAAATTATTAAAAGAAGGAAACAAAGTTATAGGAATAGACAATTTTTGTGACTTCTATAATCCAAGCATAAAAGAAAATAATGTAAAAGAGCTAAGTAAAAATGACAACTTTAAATTATATAGAATAGACATTAGAGATGGACAAGCTATAAAAGAAATTTTTGATGAAAACAAAATTGATGTGGTTATTCATTTGGCTGCAATGGCAGGTGTTAGACCATCAATTGAAAATCCAGTGTTATATCAAGAGGTAAACTGTGTTGGAACTCAAAACATATTAGAAGAAATGAAAAAACATAATATTACTAATTTGGTAATGGCATCATCTAGTAGTGTATATGGTAACTGTAAAACAGTACCATTTAAAGAAGATATGATAGTGGATTTTGCAATTAGCCCATATGCGGCAACTAAAAAAGCAAATGAAGTTATGACACATGTATATCATAAATTATTTAATTTTAATGTTATAATGCTTAGATTTTTTACAGTATATGGTCCAAAACAAAGACCTGACTTAGCAATAAATAAATTTACAAGACTAATGTTAAAAGATAAAGAAATACCAATGTTTGGAGATGGTTCAACATCAAGAGACTATACATATATTGATGACATTGTAGATGGAGTAATTAAATCAATAAGCTATGTTGAAGACAATTTAAATGTTTATGAAATTTTAAATTTAGGAAATTCATCACCAGTTACATTAAAAGAAATGATACAAACAATTGGAGGAGCATTAGGAAAAGAACCAAAAATAAATCAATTACCTATGCAACCAGGTGATGTTGAAAGAACTTTTGCAGATGTATCAAAGGCAAAAGAGCTAATAGGTTATGAACCAAAAACTTCTTTTAAAGAAGGTATTGAAAATTTTGTAAAATGGTATAAAATAAATAAAGATTTGTATTTATAAAACAAATTAGTTTTAGGAGGTAAATTATGAAAATAGCAGTAGCTGGAACAGGATATGTAGGATTAGTAGCAGGAGTATGTTTTGCAGAAAAAGGACATAACGTAGTTTGCGTTGATGTTGATGAAAACAAAGTTGAGATGATGAAAAGTGGAAAGTCACCAATATATGAACAAGACCTAGAAGAATTAATGCAAAAAAATTATAAAGAGGGAAGAATTGATTATACAACAGATTATAAAAGTGCATATAAAGATGCAGATGCAATATTTATAGGAGTTGGAACACCAGAGCAACCAGATGGTTCTGCAAACCTTACTTATGTTGCAACAGTTTCTAGACAAATTGCAGAATCAGTTGAGCATGATTGCCTAGTTGTTGTAAAATCAACAGTTCCAATTGGAACAAATGACAAAGTAGAACAATTTATAAAAGATTCTCTACCAAATAAAAATATAAAGGTAGAAGTTGCAAGTAACCCAGAGTTTTTAGCACAAGGTACAGCTGTAAGGGATACTCTACAAGCAAAGAGAATAGTAATAGGAACAGAAAGCAAAGAAGCTGAAGCAAAATTAATGGAAATATATAAACCATTTGATTTACCAATAGTTTCTGTAAATAGAAGAAGTGCAGAAATGATAAAATATGCTTCAAATGACTTTTTAGCTTTAAAAATTTCATATATGAATGATATTGCAAACCTTTGCGAATTAGTTGGCGCAAACATTGAAGATGTTGCTGAAGGGATGAAATATGATGATAGAATAGGAGCTAACTTTTTAAGAGCTGGTATTGGTTATGGCGGAAGCTGCTTCCCAAAAGATACTAAAGCTTTAAAATATTTAGCAAAACAATATGGATATACATTAAAAACTGTTGAAGCAGCAGTTGATGTAAATACAGCACAAAAAACAAAATTATATAAAAAAGCAAGTGATAGACTTATTACATTTAATGGGCTTAAGGTTGCAGTTTTAGGTTTGACATTTAAACCAGGTACAGATGATTTAAGAGAAGCACCATCACTAGATAATGTAGAATTATTATTAAAACAAGGCGCTAAAATTTATGCATATGACCCAGTTGGAATAGATAACTTTAAAAAGAAATATCCAGATCAAATTATATATGTAAGTAATGCAGAAGATGCACTAAAAGATGCAAATGTATGCTTTATATTTACTGAATGGAATGAAATAAAGGCTGTAAAACCAAAAACATATAAAGAGTTAATGAAAACTCCACTAGTATATGATGGAAGAAATATATATGACTTAGAAGATATGAAGAAAGCAGGAGTAGAATATTACTCTATTGGAAGATAACCTTTAAAGGAGGAAAATTAATGGCACAAGGAAAAAGATTAAAAACAGAAGGAACAATAAATAAGAGGGGGAAAAAGAACAACAAAGTTTTAGATACATTCTTTAAATTAATTGCATTTGCTTATGTTGTAATAACAATAATTTTCTATATTTCAATACTAAAAATGAACTTGTTACCAGGTTGGATAGTAACAATATTTACAATTGCTGAAATAGTTTTTACATTTGCAATGGTAATAGGATTATTAAAAAGGCATAAAACATACAAATTAACAATAATAAGCTTTATAATTATCTTATTTGTTTCAGGAATATACATTTATGTAACAAATTATGCCTTAGCAACTATTAGCTTTTTAGGAGATGTATTTCAAGAAGCAAAAGAAACAGATGAATATTATATAGTTGTTAGAAAAGATAGCTCATATTCTAAAATCGAGGACATAGAAGATAAAAATGTACATTTCTTCCAGGTAGTAGATGATGTAAAAACAGAAGTAACAAAAAAAGTAAGTATTACCTTAGTGAACCAAGAAAATTTATTAGATTTAGGTAACAAATTACTTAATAAAAATGTTGATGTAATACTAACGAGTGCAACACAATATAATATGTTAGGCGATGAAATAAAGAATTTCAAAGAAAACACAAAGATACTTTATACTATAAAGCATGAAATACAAACAAATACAAAAATAGAGGAGGCAGCTTCTAAATATAGTGTTAAAAGCGGTACGTTTAATGTATATATCAGTGGAATAGATACAACTGGAAATATAAGTAATGTATCAAGAAGTGATGCGAACATTCTGGCAACAGTAAATACAAAAACACATGAAGTATTACTAACTTCAATTCCTAGAGATTATTATGTTACACTTCATAGTTATGGCGCAAAAGATAAACTAACGCACTCAGGAATATATGGTGTAAATGAAACAGTAAAGACAGTAGAGGACTTACTTGATACTGATATAAATTATTATGTAAGAGTAAACTTTACTACTGTAATAAAATTAGTTGATACATTGGGTGGCGTAGATGTATACTCTGATTACAATTTCAAATCAACATATGAGCCATATTCATTTAAGAAAGGCTATAATCATTTGAATGGAAAAGAAGCTTTATCTTTTAGCAGAGAGAGATATGCCTTTGAAGCAGGAGACAACCAAAGAGTTAAAAATCAACAACATGTTATTGAAGCTATTATGAAAAAAGTCTTAAATAGTACAACACTATTGACTAAATATACAGACATCTTAGACTCATTAAAAGGAAGTTTTCAAACTAATATTGAACAAGATGATATTAGTTCATTAGTAAAAGATCAAATAAATAATATGTCTTCATGGACAATAAAATCAAATTCTTTAACAGGTACAGGTGCAAGTTCATCAACATATTCAATGGGAAGCACAAAACTATATGTAATGGTACCAAATTCAACATCAGTAACATCTGCTAAAGAAAAAATTGATGAAGTATTAGGAGAGTAAGATTGCTAGATAAGTAGAAGAGAAATGCTAGGTCATTTCTCTTCTATTTTTGTAAAATTTTGTCGAACGATTTTTCTTGACAATGACTACAAATGACTATATTATATATTCATAATTTAAATCATTTAATTTTTAAATCTTAAAAAATTTCCAAACACAAATAAAACTTAAAAAACTTATTGACAATACGCATTATACGTGCTAATATTAAGAAAGGAGCAATATGACATTTATTGAGTTAGAAAAGATACTAAAGAAAGATGGATGGTATTACTATGATTCTGTTGGCTCTCATATACAATATAGACACAGAACGAAGCCGCGGAAAAGTAACAATACCAAAGCATAGAGGAGATATAAAAAAAGGAACCTTGAATGCGATATTAAAGCAAGCAGGGATTAAGGAGGTAAAACAATGAAAGTTGTTTATCCAGCGTGTTTTTATAAAGAAAAAGATGGAGGGTTTAGTGTGCAATTTCCGGATTTATTAGGTTGCTGTACACAAGGCGATACTCTAGAAGAAGCAATTCAAATGGCAGAAGATGCTGCACTAGGATGGCTATTAACATCAGTAGAAAATAATGAAGAAGTGCCAAAAGCAAGTGATATAAAAGATATAAAACTAGAAAATGAAAATGGATTTGTAACTTTATTATTGCTTGACTTAGGAGCATATAGTCAAAAATATGGGAGTAGAAAATCGGTAAAGAAGAATCTTACAATACCATTTTGGCTAAATGAAAGAGCAGAAAAATTGAATATTAACTTTTCAAAAACTTTACAAGATGCATTAATGGAGAAGGTGTTGAAAAATAATAGAATATAAAGTCCTGAAGTTGCCATGTTACTATAGTTATAAAGACAGTCGAAGATTTTATATGAGCTTTTTTAAAAAAAAAGTCCTTAAGAAAATGTGCAAGTTAATACAAAAAGTCCTTTGAAAAATGTGCAAAACATCACAAAAGTGGTTTGACTTTTGTGATGTTTTACGTTATAATATATATAATTTAATCATTAGGAGAGTGATTTTATGTATAGGTATAAAATAGAAGAATTAGAAAAATGGAAGCAATCTAATAATAGAAAACCTTTAATAATTAGAGGTGCAAGGCAAGTAGGAAAGACTTGGCTAATGAAAGAGTTTGGGGAAAAATACTATGAAAAATGTGCATATATAAATTTTGATGATAATACTAGAATGGATAAGTTATTTGAAGAAGATTTTGACTTAGACAGAATAATACAAGGTTTAAAAATAGAATCAGGAGTTAATATAGAGCCTGAGAATACACTAATAATTTTGGACGAAATTCAAGAAAGTCCTAAAGCACTAAAAGCTTTAAAATATTTTTGTGAGAATGCTAGGGAATATCATATAATATCTGCTGGATCGCTTTTAGGCGTAGCTATACATGCTGGAACTTCTTTCCCGGTTGGAAAAGTAGATTTTCTGGATTTGACACCATTAAGTTTTTTTGAGTTTATGGAAGCGCTAGGAGAAAATGAATTACTAAGTTTATTAAACAATAATGATTTCGATATGATTAATGTATTTGAAGGTAAATTAAAGGAACTTTTGAAACTTTACTATTATGTAGGAGGAATGCCAGAAGCTGTAAGCTTATATATACAAAATAAAGATTTAGAGGAAGTAAGAAAAGTTCAAAAAGCGTTGCTAACTGATTATGAGCAAGATTTTTCTAAACATGCTCCAAACAATATAGTTCCAAGAATTAGACAACTATGGAATAATATACCAACACAGTTAGCAAAAGAAAACAAAAAGTTTATTTATGGTCTGATAAAAGAAGGCGCAAGAGCAAGAGAATATGAAATAGCACTATCATGGTTAATAGACTGTGGGCTTGTATACCAAGTAAATAGAGTAAATAATAGTAAAATACCATTGTCAGCATATCAAGATTTTAATGCATTTAAACTGTATTTATTAGATGTTGGACTATTAGGAGCTCTAGCAGGAATTGATGCAAAAACTTTACTAGAAGGCAATGAAATTTTTGAAGAGTTTAAAGGTAGTTTAACTGAACAATATGTTTTGTGTCAACTAAAGCAATGCACAAACTTAGATGTTTTCTATTGGTCTTCAGATGCTGGTATGGCAGAACTAGATTTTATAACGCAAATTGGTAGAGAAAATGTTCCAATAGAAGTAAAAGCAAATGAAAGTTTACAAGCTAAAAGTTTGAAATCTTTTGTACAGAAATATAATACAAAAACTAATGTAAGAACATCAATGTCAAAATATAGAAAAGAAGACTGGCTTATTAATATTCCTTTGTATAACATAGGAAATATAGAAAAAATAATTAAAGATTAATAGACAAAAAAGTAAATATGATATATAATTTTAAAGGAGTGCAAATTCGCATTCCTTTAAGTTGTATTTGAGGAGAAACAGAAATGCTTAGAAGTGTAATAGTATTTTTAGTACATATATTTTCAGTAATTGTATTTAGAGTAAAATTAGTGGGAAAGGAAAACGTTCCAAAAGAAGGAGCATATATTATGTGTGCTAATCACCAATCCAATTGGGATGCACCAATTTTAGTTTCTTCCACTAAACGAAAGATGCATGTTATGGCAAAAGAAGAACTATTTAAAAATAAGTTTATATATTGGTTAGGAGATAAGTGCCTTGTATTTCCTGTTAAAAGAGGAAAAATGGACTTAGACTCTATGAAGCATTCTTTAAAAGTATTGAAAGATGGAGAAATACTGATGCTATTTCCAGAAGGAACAAGAAAGGGAATGGCTAAAAATGGTAGAGCACAAAATGGTGCAGCATTTATGGCATTAAGAACTGGAGTTCCAGTAATTCCAGTAAATATTTCTGGAGAAATGAAGCCATTTCATAAAGTAACTATATATTATGGAAAACCTTTAGATTTTAGTGAATATAAAACTAGCAAACCGGAAAAAGAAGTTTTAGAAAAAGTAAGCAAAGAAATAATGGATAATATTATAATGCTAGAAAAGTAGCTATATATGAAGAAGAGGGAAACATGAATATATACAGGATTTTAAATATATTAAATATAAAATACAAATTGTTGGAGCATCCACCAGTATGTACGAGAAAAGATGCAAAAGTTATAAAAGATAAATTAAATGGAACAGAATGTAATAATTATTTTGTTAAAGATCAAAAAGGAAATTACTTTTTATTGGTATTTGAAGAAAGTAAGACTGTGAATTTAAAAACTTTAGCACAAAAATTGAGATTATTACCTTTAAGCTTTGCAACTGAACTTGATTTACTAGGAGTTTTTAGAATAAGAGATAGAAAAGTTACACCATTTGCAATAGTTAATGATTTTGACAATCAAGTAAAACTAATAATTGACAGCAAGTTAAGAGATAAAATTCTTTTATTCCATCCAGATGGAAATACTAAAACTTTGGCGATAAGATTTAATAGTTTGGTAAAATTCATTGAACGTGAAGAACACAAATGTATATATATTTAATTGATATTATGTTGACAAATGTTCGCTACTAGAGTATAATTGAAATGTTGAACTAAAAAATAGAGATAGAGGTAATAAAAAATGAATAATCAAAATATTAGAAACATAGCAATAATTGCACACGTAGATCATGGAAAAACTACATTAGTTGATGCTCTTTTAAGACAAAGCCATGTGTTTAGAGAAAATGAGCAAGTAGCTGAAAGAGTAATGGACTCAGGAGATATTGAAAAAGAAAGAGGAATTACAATTCTTTCTAAAAATACATCAGTTATGTATAATGGGATAAAAATAAATATAGTAGATACGCCCGGCCATGCTGATTTTGGAGGAGAAGTAGAACGTGTACTTAAAATGGTAGACGGTGTACTTTTATTAGTTGATGCCTTTGAAGGACCAATGCCTCAAACTAGAGAAGTTTTAAAGAAATCTTTAGCATTAAATTTAAAACCAATTGTTGTTATAAACAAAATAGATAGACCAGGTGCAGATCCACTAAAAGTTGTTGATAAAGTTTTAGAGTTATTTATTGAATTAAATGCAAATGACGAACAACTAGATTTCCCAGTTGTATACGCATCAGCTAAAAATGGAATAGCTAAAATGAATTTAACAGACGACAGTGATAATGTAACATGTATTTTTGACACAATTATCAAAAATATAAATCCACCAGCATGTGAGCAAGAAGGAACAATGCAATTATTAGTTTCTAATATTGACTATGATGATTATTTAGGAAGACTAGCAGTTGGTAGAGTAGAACGTGGAACAATTAAAGCAGGACAAAGTGTTGCAGTTTGTAAAAAAGATGACAAAGTAACACAAGGAAAAATTGCTAAATTATTTACTTATCAAGGTCTAAAAAGAACAGAAGTTGAAGAAGTTGGTGCTGGAGATATAGTATGTATTTCAGGTATTGGTGATATCAACATTGGAGAAACTGTTTGTGATATAAATAATCCAGAAAAAATCGATTTTGTTGATATTGATGAACCAACAGTATCTATGACATTTAGTGTTAACAATGGACCTTTAGCAGGTAAAGAGGGACAATTTGTTACATCAAGACATATTCGTGATAGACTATTTAAAGAACTTGAAAGAAATGTAAGTTTACGTGTAAAAGAAACAGACACACCAGATAGTTTTGAAGTATGTGGACGTGGAGAATTACACTTGTCAGTATTAATAGAAACAATGAGAAGAGAAGGATTTGAACTTTTAGTATCTCGTCCAAAAGTTATATTTAAAGAAATTGATGGTGTAAAATGCGAACCAATGGAAAGATTGGTTGTAAATGTACCAGATGACTGTATAGGAAATGTTATTGAAAAATTAGGTAGAAGAAAAGCTGAAATGGCAAATATGGAACCAGCTGAAGCAGGACATACTAAAATAGAATTTAGAATTCCAGCAAGAGGTTTAATTGGTTATCGTACAGAGTTTTTAACTGATACAAAAGGTGAAGGAACCATGAACAGCATATTTGATAATTATGAGCCATATAAAGGTGAAATTCAAGCAAGAACAAGAGGAGTTTTAGTAGCATTTGAACCAGGAATATCAATTACTTATGGACTATACAATGCACAAGAAAGAGGAGAACTATTAATTGGTGCAGGTGTTGAAGTATATGAGGGAATGATAGTTGGTATAAACTCTAGAAATGAAGATATATCTATAAATGTATGTAAAGAAAAACACTTAACAAACACTAGGGCTTCAGGTTCTGATGATGCACTTCGTTTAGTACCACCAGTACAAATGTCATTAGAAAAAGCTATTGAATTTATTGCAGAAGATGAATTGGTTGAAGTAACGCCAAAAAATATTCGTCTAAGAAAGAAAATATTAAATAATAAAGATAGAGAAAGAATGGCAAGAAGAGCTACAGCAGAGTAGAGGAAAATATGAATAGCGTTGAATTAGAAAAAATTAAGAAAAAAGCACTAGAAGATAAAGTACCAATTATAATGGATGATACTTTAGAGGTTGTTGCTAAAATCTTAACTGAAATTAAACCAAATAAAATATTGGAAATAGGGACAGCAGTTGGCTATTCAGCCATCTGCTTTTCAGAATATTTACAAGAAAATGGTAAAATAGATACAATTGAAAGAGATACAGAAAGAGTAAAAGAAGCAAGAGAGAATATAAAAAGAGCAGGGGTAGAAGATAAAATAAATATATATGAAGGTGACGCAGTAGAAATTTTACCAGCTTTAAATGATGAATATGATGTTGTATTTATAGATGCTGCAAAGGGGAAATATCCATTCTTTTTGAATCAAGCTTTGAGAATGATAAAACAAGGTGGAGTAATAATTGCGGATAATGTGTTATATAAAGGGTATGTTATGAGTGATTATAATAAACACAAACAAAGAACTGCAGTTAGAAATTTGAGAGAATATATTGCCGAGATTACTAATAATGCTAAATTAGAAACAGAAATATTAGAGGTAGGAGACGGACTTGCAATATCAAAGGTAACCAATTAAGGTTACCTTTTAATTTAAATATCTTACACAAGAAGCAATTGTATCAACTACTAATATGGTTGAAAATGAGTATACTAAAATAAGCTGTAAAATGTATGGAATTTTAGAAAGTATAATATTCACATGCTTTTTAAAAAATGGATATATGTGGTTTATAAATAATATTGCAATAATACCCCAAGCAAATGAATAAAAAATACTAATACGTCCATTTAAGTTAAAAAACTCATTTGTATAATCCCACCAGTGCATTGAAAACATTGCGTCTAAAATGTAGCTTACAAAATATTCAAAGGCAGAGAAAACAACTGCAGAATATATAAAAAGTTTAAAATTATGTTTCTTGTACTTATTAAAAAATGTAATAAGCATTAAAGCTCCATATCCATATATAGGGCAAATAGGACCATATAGGAACCCTCTTTTTACAAAATGACCTAAGTTATATATAGCATATAAAGTTTCCATAACCCAGCCTAAAAATGCAAATAAAAAGAAATACAAAATAAGTAATTGAATTCTATTTAATTTTACTTTCTTTTTTGAAACAGTTTCCATATAAAAATCTCCTGCTTAAAACTAGTAATATATTATCAAATTTTAATGAAAAAGTAAAGCGAAATTATTGACATATTTTAACTTTTGGTGTAATATAAATATATACTAAGAAAAGTAATTTTTCTTAATAAAGAAGTTTAATGTATGAATCAAAAGAAAAATCTCACGAATGCGTTTTCGTGAGATTTTTTATGGACAAAATATGACAAATATTGTATAATTATATATGGATTTTTAATTAGAAATGAGGAAATAAAATGAATAAAATAAAACCAGAATTATTAGCACCAGCAGGATCTTTTGAAAAAGCCAAAACAGCATTTTTATATGGAGCAGACGCAGTTTACTGTGGTACAGGAGCCCTTTCATTAAGAAGTAGAGCAGAAGTTGACAATGACGATTTGGCTAAAACAATTAGATATGCACATAGCATAGGAAAAAAGGTTTATGCTGCCATAAATATTTATGCTTGGGATAGTTATTATGAAGAAATAAAAGAACAAGCTAAAATGTTAAATGACTTAAAAGTAGATGCCATTATTGCTTCTGATGGTGGTGTAATGGAAATATTAAAACAATATGCGCCAGATGTTGAGATACATGTAAGCACACAAGCAAATACTGTTAGTTACCATAGTGCAAACTTTTGGTATAAAAACGGAGCTAAAAGAGTTATTTTAGGTAGAGAGTTAAATAAAGAACAAATAAGAGATATTATAAATAATACTCCAAAGGATTTAACAACAGAAATATTTGTGCATGGAGCTATTTGCTTTGGATATTCAGGAAGATGTTTCTTAAGTGATTTCTTGGCTAGTAGAAGTGCAAATCTTGGAGATTGTGCTCAAAGTTGTAGATGGGCATATAATGTATATGTTGAAGAACATAACAAGCCTGGCAACTTAATGCCAGTTGAATATGATGAAAATGGTACATATATATTTTCATCTAAAGATTTGTGTTTAATTAAAGAAGTGCCTGAAATAATTGATATGGGAGTAGATAGCTTAAAGATAGAAGGTAGATTAAAAACAGAATATTATTTGGCATCTGTAGTAAATGCTTATAGAAATGCAATAGATGATTATATAAATGATCCAGAACATTATGATTATACAAAATATTTAAGTGAATTAGAAAAGACAAAAACAAGAGGACTAACAACATTCTATTTCAATGATAGAAATAACAAAGATTTTCAAGAATATGATGGTAAACAATATAATCCAAATTATGAATTTGGAGGAAAAGTGTTAAGTGAAAATGGAGACAAATATATAATTGAAATTAGAAATAAATTATCTGTTGGAGATACAATGGAAATTCTAATACCTGGAAAGATAGAACCTGTGAGCTTTAAAATAGAAACTTTATGGGATTCAGAAACAGAAGAAGAAATACCAACTGTAAATCCAGGCAAAGCAGAACAAACTGTTTTAATGAAACTACCAATAAAAGCAGAAAGTGGATGGATTTTAAGAAGAAAGAAAGCTTAGGGGTTTTCTTTCTTTTCTAATTGTAGGCTTAGCCAGAAACCAATAGCAAATAAAAGTAAAGAAATAAAACCTTCTAAATTAAAGGTGAAACCGTGGGTATAAAACTAATACAGAACCTAGTACAAATCCAATTATTCCATAAAAAGTTTGAACATAGTATTTACTAAACAAAAATTGTATAAGTTTTAAAAATAAAATACTACCAATTAAAAGTCCAATTCCCATAGGAAATAGAATACTTAAATCAATACTTGCAACAGCTGAAAGATATGTGGTATATATGCCTAATGTCATCAAAATTACGCTACTACTTACACCAGGAATAACCACTCCTGCAGACATCAAAAGCCCAGCCAATATTAAATAGAAAAAGTAATTAGAGCCAAGTTCTAAATTTATAAGTTGAGGTAAAATGTGTTCTAATCTAATTGATAATACTCCTATTAAAAAAGTAAACAAGAAATATAGCAAATAGTGCAATCTAAAACCAGACTTGTTATTTGCTTTTTTAAATAGAATTGGCATACTTCCAATAATCAAGCCAATAAAGCAAAAGTTAGTAGGCATAGGGTATGTAGCAAATAAAAATTTTAATAATTTACTAACAAGCAATACTCCAATAATTCCGCCAAGTGCAATAGGAAATAGAAAAGCAAAATTCTTTTTAAAATCTTTAAATATATTTAATACACTATCAACTAGTTTTTCATAAATACCAAAAATAACACAGAACACACCACTACTAATACCAGGAAGGATAGCACCACTGCCAATAAAAACACCTTTAATAACATCTAGAATAAATTTCATAAATAAATCTCCAAATCTATTTATAAAATTTATTCAAAAAAAATAAAAAAATTCATAAAAGTTCTTGACAAAATATAATATAACATTTATAATAATACTTGTTCATATGAAATGCAGGTGTAGTTCAATGGTAGAATTCCAGCCTTCCAAGCTGGCTATGTGGGTTCGATTCCCATCACCTGCTCCACAAAAAAACTTACGAATTTAATTGTTCGTAAGTTTTTATTTTTACATTAAGAAGTTTTATTAAATAATTGTTAAATCCACATGCAAATTTTCATATATTGCCAGAGCTTCTTTTAATATATTACCATATTTTTCTAGACAATTTCTTGTATGTAAAGTTATATTTTCTGGCAATTCATCAATATTAAACCAGTCTAATTTTTTTGACTCTTCATCATTTACCTTTAAATCTCCTCTATAATTTGTAACGACAAAAATGGCTGTAATATCATATAATTTGTCACCATTTGGATATTCTCTGTAAGTATCTTTACCAGACAATACTTTGACCATTGTTAAATCGACAATATCTAAATTAGTTTCTTCTTTTAGTTCGCGTTTTGCTGTTTCTTCAAAACTTTCACCCAATTCCATTGCTCCACCAAGAAATCCCCATTTATTATAATCTGTTCTAAGTTGCATAAGAACCTGCTTATTTTCATTAAAAACAAATAAACCAACACCAGCGGTTAATATTGGTTCATGACCTACATATTCTCTTAAAAATTTTATATAATTTTTTTTACTATCCATAATTTAATTTTCCATTCATCTATTAATTAATTAGGCTTTACATTTGCCTTAGTAATTCTAATCAATTTGATATATTCATTTATATTAATCGAACTAACTCTTTCAATAAATTTATCTATCATCTCTTTAGTCAATATACAATCCTTGTATTCGGAACCGGGATAATATTCACTAGGATAACTATTATAATCTTCTTTACTTATATTATATTTATCTGATATATATGTATTTAAGCAATTATAAGCAAAATATAAATCTTCACAAAACTTTTTATAACTATTTTCTAATAGATATTGTTTACTAAAACATTCTTCAAAAAACAAATAATCAGTAACTAAGTGTAAAAACCAGCCTAATTCAAAATCATCTAGTTCATTTCTATCCTTTAAAAATGAGTATAAATTAACTTTACCCTGTACGTGACTGATATTATCATTTCCTCTATTCATATCAGTATAATGAGTTTGATCTTTGTTATCTGAAGCATCTGGGTACAAGTTACCAGCTATAAATTTTTCATAATTTGATATATTGTTTTTTTCAAAAAACTTTTTAGCGATAGCTAAATGAATTGCTGAACTTGCCATTTATTTTCCTCCATTTATATATTTCAACAATATAATAATAACATATTTTGATATTTTTTGAAATAGATATGGATTATTTTATTGAGGGGATATAAACATAATTTGGAAAAAGACCAAGGAATGTATCACATTTCTTAGTCTTTTTCTTCTGAAAATTAGTAAGCTTCAGGATTCCTTTTTTGAAGGTCGGCGAACATATCGTATTCACGGTCTGCTTTTTTCATAATAGCAGATGCTGTAAAATATCCTCCAAATATTGCAAGAATAAGGACAAATATCGCACAAAGTACAATTATAGTATTATCTTTTTTCTTGCTCTTTCCTCCAAAAAGTGCCTTTGTTATTCTTCCTAAAGCACTTGGTGCATTTCGAGCTACACTTATTGTGTTATGAATTTGAGCATAAGAATTCCAACCAGCAGTTAAGCCACTAGATAAAGTTTTCCGTTCCCAGAAATTCTTTAAGCTACGAATCCAGATATAAAAACCTGTAGGAATCATAGTTATAACACAAAAGATGTAAATCAAGTCTGCTGATAATTGTTCAAACATCAGGATAGTTTCTTGGTCTACTTTTGCCATTTGTAAGAAAATGGGGGAAACAAGCAAAAGAATATAACCATATACCATAGTGAATCCGGCTATTGCCATGATATATCCAACTATGATATAGGTTCTAAAGCTGCCTCCTATTTCCTTAGATTCAGACCAGTATTGGCCAACATATTTTGCGTTTGCCCATGAAATTATAAAATTTAGGGCAAGTGCAAGCACCAATAAAAAAATTTTCATAAATTTCCTCCTTTTTTCTTTCACAGTAGAAATCTGGAGGTAGCCACTCTCCAGATTTCCAAATTAATTGGTATAATCTGAAGTTGGCTAGAATTATACTTCAAATATACCTATAGTGTACCAAATTCTTGCTAAAAAGTCAAATTTCATAATTTTTTTAATCTCAAAGAAATAGAGAATGACCAGTAATTTACTACTGGTCATCCGTCGTTTTTATATTTGTAAGCTTATTATTCATGGCATAGTTTGATACGGCTTTAAAATTTTCATCATATGGATAAACTAGTTGGCCGTATTGAAGCCACATATTTGACCATGAAGTTCCATTATTAAGTAATTCGTGAACTATAGAATTGTTCATAATATCATTTCCTTCTTGTTTATTTAAATCAACACAGCCTTCTTCGTCATACAATTTGCATTGTAAATCACATTCTAATTTGTCACATTGATATGCAAACATTGCTTCCTTAGTATTGTGAGAATCAAATTCTAAAAATAATTCTTCAATTTGATTTCCATCAACTAACCCATCTAAAATTTTATGAACAGCTTCATGTTCTATATTTACTTTTTCGTTGTTAGAAATTTGGAATTGTGTTAAATCTCCAATAATAGTTTCACCAAGCTCATGAATGGCCAACATAAATATAACTTTCATAATATCAACGTCATATTGATACTCTGATTTCATAGCAATAGCCAACATTTGAACTCCATATATATGTTCTGCAACGCTTTCAATTCTTTCTCTTTTAACATTCCAGTTTTTCCAACCTGTTCTAATGGTATTTTTTAATTTATTGCATATAACATAATAATTTATTACATTTTGTTCTTTTGACATGATTTTACCTCCAAATATTGCTTATTTTAAAGAATAACTATTATTTATTATTGAAATACTGTATATGAATAACACATCTTTATTACTAAAATCAATGTAATTTCCTAATATTGCAGGTGAGATGTATCTAGTATCTACTAGAGTTATTTTACTATAAGAATTTAATAGCAAAGGTGCTAAACTACTTCCATACGAGTCTCTAAAAATTATCAATTCCTTTCCACTAGTATTTTTATCGTTATAAATAGTTAAAAGGGGAGTAGCACCAGACAAATATATATCATACTTGTCCAATGAATCTTTTTTACTTAAATCATACACATTAGTATAAGCATTAGTTGTATAATTAAATACTCTAGCATTTTCTAATATGTCGTTAGTCATTATATTTATTTCATCAAAGTCAATGCTTACAGGTATTTGATAAGCATAAGCGCCCTTAAATTTTGTAATATTTTCAACATTATAACTAGAACTTGAATAATTGTTCATACCTTTTAAGAGCTCATCAGCAACCTTTTGGATGTTTTCTTGTTTCCAATGGCTATCAGTTTTATAATAGTCAGTTAAATCTAATTTGTCTAATATCTTTATATATGTGGCAAAATCTAAATTTTCTTTCATTTTGCTTTCAAGCAAATCATAATCCATTTTTAAATTATTATCATTCACAAAATAATTTTTATCTGGAACAATTGAAAAATATATCTTGTTATTGGCTAAATACTTATTTTTTATATCTGTTATTTTTTTTGTTAAATTTGTCACAGAAGCATAAGAAAGAGGATAGGTCTGCTCAACTAGATAATCGTTTTTAATATAAATGTTATGATAATTCCCTTTGAAAGTTAAGTCTAGCTTAGCTTTGGCAGTTCTAAAACTATCTCTACTAATAAATTGATCATTTACATAGGTATCAAATTTACTAAAAAATGTACCATTAAATAAATTATGAAATGTAAAACTTGGAAACTGCTCGAGTTTACGTCTTTCAGCAATAGATATTTCTGTATCTGGTTTTAATATATTTAAAACAAATACTAATAGTAATATTGTTAAAAATAAAACAGATACAATTATATTTTTAAATTTATTACTCATATTTCACCTTCTAAAACCTAAAATATAAAAATGGGTTGTATGAATTATCTACTAAAAATATTGTTACAATGCCTAATAATAAAATCATGTAAATAGGTTGTAAAATATTTATAATTTTGTTCCATTTTGAGTTACTACTTAATTTATTTACCAAATTACGTAATAATGGGGTAGAGCCTATTATTCCTAAAATAATAATTACGGCATAACCTTTTAAGTAGTAAAGTGTAGTAGCATTTATTAAAGCTTCATTATTAAGTCCAAATAATCCTTTAATTATTACTCCAATTTGACTCATATCTGTTGACTGGAATATAACAAAACTAATCATAACAATAAATAAAGTATAAATTCTTTTTATAATATTTGGTGACTTTTCAAGAAGTTTATTAAATACAAATTTTTCTAAAATTAGTATAACACCAAATAACGAGCCCCACAAAACAAAATTCCAACTTGCACCATGCCATAGACCAGTTAAAGCCCAAACAATTAAGATGTTTCTTATTTGAATTTTTACTCCACGTCTATTTCCACCTAGAGGAATGTATACATAGTCTCTAAACCATGAACTTAAAGTCATATGCCATTTTCTCCAAAATTCAGTTATACTTTTTGCAGTGTAAGGGTAATCAAAATTCTCTGGAAAATGAAAGCCGAAAATTCTTCCTAATCCTATTGCTATATCTGAATAGCCAGAAAAGTCAAAATATATTTGTAACATATAACTAATTGCGAAAATCCAATAAAATAAAATACTTTTATCAGGTATTGAAGAAAATACATTACACAATTCACCTAGGCTATTTGCTATTATTACTTTTTTAGCAAGTCCTATGGTGAATCTATTAGCACCATAAGCAAAGTTTTCAAATGTATGCTTTCTGTTGTCTAACTCATTAGCAATAGAATCATACCTTACTATTGGACCAGCTATAAGTTGAGGGAAAAGGAATACATAAGTTGCAAATTTAAAAAAGCTCTTTTGAGCAGATACTTTTTTGTTAAATACATCAACTTCATAACTTATTATTTGGAATGTGTAAAATGATATTCCTATAGGTAATACTAAATTTAGTAATGGAATATCAATATTAAATATGCTATTTATATTTTCTGTAATAAAAGTTAAATATTTAAATATACACAAAAATAAAATATGTATAAATATTGATAAAGCTAAAATGCCTTTATTTTTATGCTTGTCAATTAACAATGCAGAAAAATAGGCAATAGCTATTTCTATAATCATCAATAATATATATTTAGGTTCTCCATAAAAATAAAATAATATAGAAGAAAGGAGAAGAACCATATTTTTAAATTTATTAGGCAATATAAAATATACCACTAATACTATGGGAAGAAAGTAGTATATAAAGCTAATACTTGTAAAAACCATAACTATAATCCTTTCAGAAAGTTAAAAAGTGTGCCATTGGGGACGGAGAATATTGGCACGTTTTAAAATTCTTAACGTGCCAATATTCTCCGTCCCCAATGGCACACTTTTTATTATTGTACTTTCATTTCAGGTGGAAGTTCATAATCAGAATTTCCTGATTTTTCTAACTCTTTTCCAACTTCGTTATTTACGTATTTTTTAAATGAATCATAAACTGGTTTTGCCCAGTCTTCATATGACATTACATAGAATATTACATTATTGTGATTTGTAATATAGAACTTTTCAGCTGATACACAAATCCACTTATTCATATCTACATGGTCATAAATTTCTTGTTTAACTTGTTCGATATTTGCATTATTTTTTAGTTTTATAGCAACTAATGAGTATGCTTGAGAACTCATTACAGGTTCAGATACTACTAATTCTTCAACATTATCATTATTTGATAAAAATGTATATGAAGAAACAACATTATTATCAGACAAACCAATTTTTTGAGTTTCTAATGATGGCAATTCAACATTTGAGTTTTTATAAATTGTATTAATCATAGTCTTCAAATTAATAGAAGAATTATTAGTAGAATTTTGGTTAGTTATCATATAAATTGCAACACCAGCTATAATAACTAAAATAGCAATAATTAAAATAATAATTGAACTCTTTTTCAAAAAAATCCCTCCTTCTAGATATATTTTACCTAAGAAGGAGGTTTTAGTCAATAATATTTTGTTAATTTAAAAAATCCTCCAAAATGGAGGACTTTTTATTCTAGTCTATAATTTCTTCAAAACGGTATTTCTGAGTTGCATCAGGATATTTCTCATGATCAACCTCAGATAAAAACATTTCTAAAGGTCTAGCATAAATGCCATCCTTATGATTAGTTTGGCCATTGTTGTCCATACAACGATAGACAACTAATTTCTCACCGGTTTCGCTATGTTCAGCTACTGTGATTACAAATGATCTAGCACCTTTAAAGTGTCTCCACATTGTAAAGGGCTTTACGATTCGTTGTTCCATACTAGTTCCTCCTTTAAATTACTACATAGAATGTTAATATAAGTATACAATGATACTATGAAAGGTATTATATATTAAATACTGCAAAATATCAAGTATTTTGTTTTTCTATTTCTAATTTCTTAGCATCATCAATTTGTTTTAATCCTAAGTTTATAAAATAAATTATTACAAGCCAAGCTAAAATAGTCATAGCAATTTGAACTAAGTAATAAGGAGCTTGAATAGGCATATCCCATATACCATGTAATACAACAGGAATTAAACAAATCAATAAAAATCTTTTATCATTTAGATGTTTTTTATCTAATTTCTCAAATCCTTTAACATACATCAATGCTGCACCTTCTATAGCTGCCCAAGCAACATGACCACCAGGAGCTAAGAAACCACGTAATTTTATAATTTCTAGCATTGTTTGTAACCCATTGTTAAGACCAAATTTTAAAATATATCCAGCTGTTTCAAATGCAGCAAAACCTGCACCAACAGCAGCACCAACTAATAATCCATTTAATATATAATTGCTCTTTTTGCTTTTAAATAAGAAAATAGCAACTATAACAGCTTTAGCAGCCTCTTCAACTAAGCCAATCAATAAAGCACCTTCATAAGTTTGAACAGTAGCATTTGTTTCAAAATATGGTAATGAAAAATATAGTATAGCTAAGATTAGTGATAATGCTCCACCAAGTACAAAGTATTTTATTACTTTATAAAAAGGTATGTTTCTAAATAAGTTAATTTCAAAGAAAAATATAAGTACAGTTACTGGAACAGCAAAAGCTGCTAACATTATCATTATTGGCAAGAAGTTTATATTTCCATAGTCTATAAATCCTATACGAGTAGGGATATATGCAATTATGAAAAATACAAATATTTTAAAATATACCCATGCACTTGCATTCTTTGGGTTAATATCTTTAACATTTGGAGTAGTTTTATCTGAACCACAAACAAAAACTTCATCCAAATCTTCCTCAGTATGTTTTTTGAAAGTATTTTTAAATAAATCTTTAAATTTTACATAGCTCTTAGACTGAGCCCCTGTTATTTTATCTAAATTTTGGGTTATTATATTTGAAGTGTCTTTCTTACCAACAGGGTAGCCACATTCAGGACAATTAGTTTCATCTCCATTTAATTTAGCACCACATTCAGGGCAAGTTTGCAAATTGATTTTTACACCACAGTGTGGGCAAACCTTAGCACTAGAAGATATGCTTTCTCCACATTCTTCACATTTTATTAAAGCCATATTTTATGACCCCCTTTCTGTTAAAGTTGATAAAATATGAGTTACTACATTATTGATTTCAGTTGAATTTGTATTTTCTTCTTTAGAACCTACCATATATACTTTGCCGTTAACTAAAATAGCATATCTATTATCAACTACTAAGTGACCACTTGAAGTATAATTATATGCTAATCCATAAACTGTTTTATTTCCAATAGTGCCAGAAAGTAAATCAATAGTAACTTTTAAATCACTATATTGTTTTTTCATATAAGTTGTAAAATCATTTAAAAATTGTACTTCGCTAGTATATTTGTCATATCTGCCAATAATTATATATGGAATTAAAGCACCTTGACTATCTATATTTCTACCTACATAAATATATCCTTCTTTGTCTGTAGCAACTTTATAAGTACCAGGCATTTCAAAAGATATTCCAAGGTAAGGATCATTGTACACCGTATAACCATAATCAGTTGATGGAGTAGTAGGTTGCCCAGTACCAGTACCACCAGTTCCAGTTCCTCCTGTACCAGTGCCACCAGTACCTGTTCCAGTATTGTTATTATTTTGATTAAAAAACAAGAAACCAGCTACAATTATAGCTAATATTATTAGTATATATTTAATATTACCTTTATTCATAAAGGAACTGGCTACCTTATTATCAGAGGTGGTAGGAGTTTCCTTTTTATTTAACTCATAACCACATTTTGGACAACTCTCAGCTTTATCACTTATTTGGTTGCCACATTCAGGACATTTTATTAATGCCATAACATCACCCTTTCTTTTCATATTATGATAATTCTGTGAAAAATATATACAATTATCACTGAATTAAGTATAATATAATCATTACACAACTTGAAACAAAATCACCAAACAGTCAATGACAAATTGGTAAACGAAAAATATTGTTATTTTCATTTGATTGTCACACAGAATTAACTTACAAGATGTTTAATAATAACAAATTTATTAAAAACTATGTCACATTTAATTTACAAACATCAACCCATTTAACAAATTCAGTAATATTCTCTAGCTCTGGAATTGTAAGTTCAATAGCATTATTAGGTTCACCACAAGCAGGAAAAACAGTTGTAAATCTTTTTAGAGACTCATCTAAATAAATAGAAATGCCATCATTGACTCCAAAAGGACAAACTCCACCAACAGGATGGCCAATTTTTTCTTCTACTTCATCAAAAGAAAGCATATGAGCCTTTTCTCCGAATTCATGGCGATATTTTGCATTATCTATTTTTACATCTCCAGCAGTTATAACTAATATAGTATTTTCTCCAAGTCTAAAAGATAAAGACTTGGCAATTCTAGCCTCTTCACAACCAAGAGCCTGAGCAGCTAAAGCTACTGTGGCACTAGAAGAATCAAAAGTTATTATTCTATCATCCATATTATATTTTTTTAAATAATTTTTTACTCTTTCTACTGACATAAACATTCCTCCCATAAAAACTTTTATAAAATTATATCATAAAAATAAAACTATTGCTATTTTTTTAAAAATAAAATATAATCTATAAGAAAAATCAATAAAAGTTTAAAGGAGAAATTTAATGGAAGAACAGTGGTTTAATAAAAGCATTGAAGAAGTTAAAGAAGAGTTAAAAGTGGGTAATCAAGGATTATCTGATGAACAAGTAAAAGAAAAAAGAGAAATTTACGGGCTAAATGAATTACAAGCTAAAAAGAAAAAGAGTTTAATTGTTAAATTCTTAGAGCAATTCAAAGACTTTATGATTATTATTTTAATAATTGCGGCTGTAATTTCTGGAGCAGTGGGATATTACCAAGGAGAAGGAATAACAGATTCAATTATTATTTTAATAGTAGTAATTGTAAATGCGATTATTGGAGTGGCGCAAGAAAGTAAAGCAGAAAAATCGCTAGAAGCTTTACAAAAATTAAGCTCTCATGTTACTAAAGTAATTCGTAATGGAAAAGTAAATGTAATACCATCAAAAGAATTAGTTCCAGGAGATATTGTAATTTTAGATACAGGAGATTATGTACCAGCAGATTTAAGAATTATAGAATCTGCTAATTTAAAAGCACAAGAAGCATCTTTAACAGGTGAGTCAGTTCCAGTTGATAAAAATACCAATGTAATAAATGATGAAAAAATAGGTTTAGGAGATAGAACTAATATGTTATTTTCCTCAAGCCTAATTACTTATGGTAGAGGCAGAGGTATTGTTGTTGCAACAGGTATGAATACTGAAGTTGGAAAAATAGCTGGAATGATAAATGAAGTTGAAGAAACAGAAACTCCATTACAACAAAAATTAAACAAACTAGGTAAAACACTTGGAATTGCAGCAATAGTAATTTGTGTAATTATTTTTATAATTGGTTTATTATATGGTAAAGAACCAATAGAAATGTTTATGACTGCAGTAAGTTTAGCAGTTGCAGCTATACCAGAGGGCTTAGCAGCTGTATCTACAATTGTATTAGCAATAGGTGTTCAAAGAATGGTAAAAAAACATGCAATTGTTAAAAAACTTCCAGCAGTAGAAACATTAGGAAGTACAACAGTCATATGTTCGGATAAAACAGGAACATTAACACAAAATAAAATGACAGTTAAAAAAGTATTTTATAACAATAAGTTAGTAGACTTAGATGATATAGATATAGACAATTTAGGTGATGAACTAGAGAAATTAACATATATTAGTATGTTTTGTAATGATACAAAAGTATCAGATGGAAAGCTTACTGGAGATCCAACTGAAACAGCTTTAATTGATATGGGATTTAAACTAGATTTTCAACCACCAATTTTAGAAAAGTATGAAAGAGTAAAAGAACTACCATTTGATTCAGATAGAAAGCTTATGACAACAGTACATCTATTTCCTAATAAATATATGGTATATACAAAAGGTGGGGTAGATGAGTTATTAAACAGATGTAATAGCTATGTTATAAATGGAAATGTAAATACTGACATTGATGAATATAAAAAAGAAATCGCTAAACAAAATGAAGAAATGGCTAAAAATGCACTTAGAGTATTAGCAATGGCATATAAAGAATTAGACCATGAGCCAACAGATGAAGAAATGAAAACTATTGAAAGTGATTTAACTTATGTTGGTATGGTTGGAATGATAGATCCACCAAGAGAAGAAGTAAAAGATGCAGTAGAAAAATGTAAAACAGCAGGTATTAAAACAGTAATGATTACAGGTGACCACAAAATCACAGCAATTGCAATTGCTAAAGCTTTAGGAATTTTAGAAAATGAGGATGAAGCAATTACAGGTAGTGAACTTGAAGAAATGTCAGATGAAGACTTGATAAAAAATGTTAGAAAATATAGTGTGTATGCAAGAGTTTCACCTGAACATAAAGTAAGAATAGTGAAAGCTTGGCAAGCAAATGGAGAAATTGTTGCAATGACTGGTGATGGAGTAAACGACGCTCCTGCATTAAAAACAGCAGATATAGGATGTGCAATGGGAATAGTTGGTACTGATGTATCAAAAGAAGCAGCAGATGTTATATTAACAGATGATAACTTTGCTACAATAGTATCTTCAGTAGAAGAAGGAAGACGTATATATGACAACATATTAAAAGCAATTCAATTTTTACTATCAAGCAATGTTGGAGAAATAATCATATTATTTGTAGCAATTTTAATGACCCCACTTTTAAGCAAATGGTTTAACATAGACGTAAATTTAATTACACCATTATTACCAATTCATATATTGTGGATAAACTTGGTAACAGACTCATTACCAGCATTAGCACTAGCAGTTGACCCAGCAGAAAAAGACATTATGAATAGAAAGCCATTAAAACCAAAACAAGGTGTATTTACAAAAGGAATGACTTTTAGAGTAATATACCAAGGAATTATGATTGGTGTACTTACACTTGTTGCATTTATAATTGGTTTAGCAACACCAGAAAATGAGTTGCCGGTTGTACAAGTAACAGATGCAAATGGAATTGTAAAAACATTATCTGCAGAAGAAGTCAAAGTGGAAATAGGGCAAGCAATGGCATTTACAGTTTTAGCACTTTCAGAACTAGTACATGTATTTAATATTAGAAATAACAAAAAATCTATATTCAAAACAGGAATATTTAATAACAGCAAACTAATACTTGCAACAGCTGTATCTGCAGGACTAATGCTTATAGTATTATTTGTACCAGCATTAAGAAATATATTTAGTATACCAGTATTACCAGCAATGAATATTTTAGAGACAGTTATATTAGTATTTATGCCAATTGTTATTGTAGAAATATTTAAATTACTTAAGATAAACGCTACAAAGGAGGAATAAGCAATGAAAAAAAGAACATCAATTATTATTGGAATAATTGCTTTAATATTAGACCAACTAACAAAGGTGTTATTTATAAATAAAAATATGGAACTTATTCCAAATGTTTTGAAAATATACTATTGGCAAAATGAAGGAACAATATTTGAAATTACAAATGGAATAAAAATCTCAGTGATTGCCTTAGAAAGCATAATAATTATAATTCCAATTGTTATATATTTAGTAAAAAGATATAGCAAAGCAAAAAATAATATAATATTATCTCTAATGCTAATATTAGCAGGAGCAATAGGAAATCTAATTGATATTCTATTTAGAGGCTATGTAATAGATTTTATTAATATTGCAAATTCGATGAATTGTAATTTATCAGATGTATTTTTAATTGGTGGAATTATTTTATTATTTATATTTGCAATAAAACAAGCCATAAATAAAAAGTTTGCTAAAAATTAACAATAAAAATGGCAAAGCAGTTGACAAATACAAAAAAAGTTAGTATAATTTTATAGTATCAATTTTTAGGTAATAAATTAAAATATAGATTACAGAGAAAAAGCAATCAAGGGAGGGAATTAGAAATGGCACAACCAAAAAGAAGATGGTCAAAAGCAAGAACACATTTAAAAAGATCTACATGGAAATTAGAAAATCAAAATTTAGTTGATTGTCCACATTGCCATGAAAAAGTATTACAACATAGAGTATGTCCAAACTGCGGATACTATGATGGAAAAGAAGTAGTTGCAAAATCAGAAGAGTAAAATCAATAATAGCATAGCTTTTAAGCTATGCTATTTTGCTGTCATGTCATTTGGCATAAAGAAATCTGGTACATTATGCATTAAAAAATTTACTAAATATAATAGCATTATTTGACAGAGTATGATAAAATATATAAGAAATTATAAAAAGGAAATTTAGTAATATGAATGCTAGAATTGATAAAAATAATTATTATTTAGATATAGCAAAATCAGTAGCAGAAAGAAGTACTTGCCTAAGGAAAAAAGTGGGATGTGTAATAGTAAATAATGATGAAATAATTTCTACTGGATATAATGGTGCACCAAGAGGAAGAAAAAATTGTATAGATTTAGGATACTGCGTAAAAAAGAAATGTTTCCCAGATATTAGACATGGTGGGTATGATGCTTGTAGAAGCGTACATGCAGAACAAAACGCTATAATTAGTGCAAGTAGAAAAGACATGCTTGGAGGTACTTTGTATTTATCATTGTTTAGAGTAGAAAATGGTGAATATGATCCAGGAGCTAATTCATGCCAAATGTGTAGAAAAATGATTATAAATAGTGGAATCAAGAAAGTTATAGTAAGGACTAGTGAAACAGAATATATTGAAGTTGATGTGGATGAGTGGATTAGAAATGATGATTTACTAGAAGGAAAACTTACGTATTAAGAAAGGAATGGAGAAATGAGTAAACCAACAGTTGCAATTATAGGAAGACCAAATGTAGGAAAATCTACATTTTTTAACTATGTAGTTGGAAAGAGAATATCAATAGTTGAAGATACACCAGGTGTTACAAGAGATAGAGTTTATGCTGATGCAAATTGGAGAGGCAGAAACTTTACTTTAGTAGATACCGGAGGTATTGAACCAGAGTCAGATGATGTTATTCTTTCTCAAATGCGTAGACAAGCAGATATGGCAGTAGAAATTGCAGATGTAATTCTATTTATAACAGATATAAAACAAGGAGTTACAGCGGCAGACCATGATATTGCACTAATGCTTAAAAAATCAAAAAAACCAATAATTTTGATATGTAATAAATCAGATACATTTGGTAAAACCCCTGATGAATTATATGAATTCTATAATCTAGGAATAGGTGATCCATATGCAGTGTCTTCAGTTAATGCAAAAGGCATAGGAGATGTATTAGATGCTATATATGATAAGCTTCCACCTCAAACAGAGGATGAAGATGACAGTGATGTTATTAAAGTAGCAATTATTGGAAAACCAAATGTAGGTAAATCTTCATTAGTAAATAAAATACTTGGAGAAAATAGAGTAATTGTAAGTGATATTGCAGGAACTACAAGAGATGCAATTGACTCTGAATTCCAAAATGAATTTGGAAAATATGTATTTATTGATACAGCAGGAATTCGTAGAAAAAGTAAAGTTAATGATAACTTAGAAAAATATAGCGTTATGAGAAGTTTATTAGCAGTAGAAAGAGCTGATGTGTGCATTTTAATGTTAGATGCAAATGAAGGAGTAACAGCTCAAGATGCTAAAATTGCAGGAGAGGCACATGAGGCTGGTAAAGGTGTAATAATTGTTGTAAACAAATGGGATGAAGTAGAAAAAGATAACCAAACTATGGAAAACTATAAAAAAGATGTATACAACAAATTGTCATATTTATCATATGCACCAATAATGTTCATATCAGCTAAAACAGGACAAAGAGTAAATAAATTATATGAAATGATAAATATGGTTGCAAGTCAAAATGCATTAAGAGTATCTACTTCAGTTTTAAATGATGTATTAAGTGAAGCAGTAACAATTGTGCAACCACCAACAGATAAAGGCAGAAGATTAAAAATATTCTATATGACACAAGCTACTACAAAACCACCAACATTTGTGGTATTTGTAAATGATAAAGAATTATTCCATTTTTCTTATGAAAGATATTTGGTAAACCAAATAAGAAAAGAATTTGGATTAACAGGAACACCAATTAGAATGATAGTAAGAGAAAAAGGCGAAAAAGAGTAACAAAGGAGAGTGATTTAGATGGCAACATATATAATAGTTGCAGTAATTGCATATTTAATAGGAAGTATAAACTTTTCAATTATACTTAGCAAAAAAATGGCTGGTTTTGATATTAGAGAAAAGGGAAGCGGAAATGCAGGAACTACCAATATGTTAAGAGCAGTTGGAAAAAAAGCAGCAGTAATTACATTGATTTGTGATATTTTAAAAGGAGTAGTATCTATTTTAATAGCTGTTTTAGCTGGAAAGATAGTTAAGAACCTAGATAATGCTTTATTAGTACAATTAGCAGGAATATTTGTAATAATAGGACATACATTTCCTGTATTCTTTAAATTCAAAGGTGGAAAAGGTATTGCTACATCATTAGGAGTTTTATTAATGACAAACTGGCAAATAGGACTAATTTGTTTAGTATTTGCATTAGTTTTAATAGCATTAACTAGAATGGTATCAGTAGGTTCAATTGCAGCAGGAATACTATTCCCAGTATTAGTTGCATTTATAGATCAAAATTATATTGTGCCAACAAGCAATAGCAATTGGAGTTATTTAGTATTTAGCATTATCATAGCTTTACTAGTTATATTTAATCATAGAGCTAATGTACAAAGAATTCTTAATGGAACAGAGAATAAAATAAGCTTTAAGTAGAAAGGAAATTGAAAATGAAAAATATTTGTATAATTGGAAGTGGAAGTTGGGGCTGTGCATTAGCAATACATGCAGCTGAGATGGGACATAATGTTAAAATATGGTCATTTGCCCAAGAAGAAGCTGATTTGATAAATAAAGAAAGAAAATGTATGTTTTTGCCAATGGCAACGATGCCAGAAAATATATATTGCACAACAGACATAAAAGAAGCAGTGGAGGGCTCAGACTTAATATTACATGTTACACCATCAAAATTCTTTAGAAATACATTGAATCAATATAAACAATATATTACAAATCAACCTGTAGTTATATGTTCAAAAGGTTTTGAACTTGAAAGTTTATCAACTCTAAGTGATGTAGCAGAACAGGAACTAACAAATGTAAAAATAGGAGCATTTTCAGGGCCAAGTCATGCTGAAGAAGTTTCATTAGGAATACCAACAGCAATTGTTGCAGCATCTAAAGACTATGATGTGCAATATTTAGTTCAAGACACATTTATGAATGAAACAATGAGAGTATATACAAGCAATGATATTCAAGGCGTTGAACTAGGTGGAGCACTAAAAAATATAATAGCATTTTGCGCAGGTATTGTGGCAGAATTAAACTTAGGAGACAACACATTTGCAGCTTTAATATCAAGAGGGCTAACAGAACTTTCAAGACTGGGAGTTGCAATGGGTGGAGAACACAATACATTTTATGGTTTATCTGGTTTAGGTGATTTAATTGTAACTTGTATGAGTGAACACAGTAGAAATAGAAAAGCTGGAAGATGTATAGGAAGAGGACTTTCTCTAGAAGAAACTAGAAAAGAAGTTGGAATGACAATTGAAAGTGTTGACAACATTGAGGCAGCATATAAATTGGCACAAAAATATAATATCGAAATGCCAATAGTAAATGCAGTTTATGATATTTTATATAATGATTTAGAACCAAGAGAAGCTGTAACAAAGTTAATGACACGTGAAAAAAAGGCGGAGTAAGGAGAAGAATATGAGATTATTAGTACAAAGAGTAAAAAATTCTAATGTAGTTGTTGAAGGTAAAACAATTGGAGAAATAGGACAAGGCTTTATGGTATTGCTTGGAGTAGCACCAACAGATACCAAAGAAACTGCAGATTTTCTAGTACAAAAACTAATTAACTTAAGAGTTTTTGAAGATGAAAATGAGAAAATGAACTTGTCTATAAAAGATATAGATGGCGAACTATTGATAGTATCACAATTTACACTTTATGCAGATACAAGCCATGGAAATAGACCAAGCTTTATAAATGCTGCAAAACCAGATTTAGCAAATGAACTTTATGAATATTTTGTAGAGCAATGCAAAAAACAAAATATCAAAAAAGTTGCAACAGGTCAATTTGCTGCATATATGCAAGTTTCGTTGCAAAATGATGGACCAGTAACAATAATGTTAGAAAAAGATTAAAAAACAAGAATTTCTATGTAGAATAACCTACTAGAAATTCTTTTCTTTTTAGTCTATTAGTAATCTTTCTAAAATTTGAACAGCATTACTAGCAGCACCTTTTCTTAAGTTATCAGCAACTACCCATAAATTAATACCAGATGGTACACTGAAATCTCTTCTAATTCTACCTATAAATACATTATCTTGATTATTAGTATCTAAAGTAGTAGGATAATCATCTTTTAAAATAATACCGGGAGATTGCTTTAATACTTGCTTTAATTCCTTAAGTCTAAAATCTCTTTCGAATTCCACATTTATAACTTCACTATGACTATTTAAAACTGGAACTCTAACTGTAGTTGCAGTTATTCTTAAATTAGGCTTTCCTAGAATTTTTCTAGTCTCATTTATCATTTTTTCCTCTTCTTTGGTATAACCATTATCTAAGAACACATCAATATGAGGAATACAATTACTAAAAATAGGAACCTTGAATTTTTGTAATTCATAATCATGAGCTTGATTTTCTAAAACAGATAACTCACTATTGTAGCTTTGAATTCCTGATTTTAAATCTTCCACACCTTTATATCCTGCACCTGAGACAGCCTGATATGTACTATACACAATTCTTTTTATACCATAATTATCATCCAAAGGCTTTAATGCAACAACAGCTTGTATTGTGGAACAATTAGGGTTTGCAATAATACCATTATTATTTTTAGTATCTTCAAAATTAACTTCAGGCACTATCAAAGGTACATCTTTATCCATTCTAAAACAACTACTATTATCAATAACTGTACAACCTTTAGAAACTGCTATTGGAGCAAACTCTTTTGATACACTTCCTCCAGCAGAAAAAATTGCAAAATCAAAACCGGAATCAAAAGAATTTTGAGTTAACTCTTGCACTTTGTAATCTTTACCTAAAAAATTAATTTCTTTTCCAGCAGATCTACTAGAAGCAAAAAAAGTATATTCACTAATAGGTAGTTTTTTTTCTTCTAAAACTTTAATAATTGTTTGCCCCACAAGACCAGTAGCACCAACAACTGCTAACTTTATATTACTCATAAAATCACACCTTTCTAGTAGATTTTATGAATAAAAAACAAAAAAAGTGCTTAATTTAATAAGGATATCTTTCAAATAAATATCTAATAATGTCATCTGCATTATGCTCATTCACATTTATAAAAACACCCTTATCCAAACTAATCCACATATTTATATCATAATCGTTTTCAAGCAAAGCACTAATAATATCAGCGATTTCAATAGGATTCTCATAATTTTTTTGCCACAATAAATCATCATCAATAGAACTAATGTCTTTGGAAAAATGTTGCAAAAATTTAAAAATTTCGCCACTTTTAGTACTATACAATTTAACAATTGCATTCATAAAAAAATCTCCTTCATAATTAGTATTAAAAAAATAAAAATAATTATACTTAAGAATAAAAGGCAATTTTTTGCAAATAATATGCTTAGAAAGGTGGGAATTATGAAAAAAACGATAATAATTATAATAATTGCAGTAATTATAACAATTATAATTCTATCTTCTTTAGTTGCTTATGCAAAAGGAGATAGTAATGATAATAAAATAGAAGATAAAGTTACACAAGAATTGATGTATTTAAATCAATATTTTGTAACAATGCTTGGAGATTTTAATGGTCTTACTATTGGAGATAATAGACTTCAAGAAACAGAGCCTAAAATACAAACTAATATAAACACAAACTTGAGTGATCAAGCAGACAAAAACAAAACACAGGGAAATGATAATTTGCAGCAAAATAGTAAAGTAGAAAATAAAACAGATACAGTTCAAAATGGAATATTAAAAAATGATGGTAAATATGATGCAAAATGGGATAAAATTGAAACAGAAGTGGAGCAAATATATCAAGTGTGGAATACTGTAAGTATTGACTTATACAGTTTAAGCATTGATAATAATGCAATATTAACTTTTAATGATGGACTAAATAGAGCAACTCAAGCAGTAAAAGCCAAAAACAAGGCAAATGCAATGAATGAAATAACAGGAATATATGGAAAAATATTAGAATATAGAAAAGCATATGATAAAGACACTAGAAAAACAGATATATTAACAATTCAATATAACTCTGTAGCAGCATATACAGATGTGACAAATGAAAAGTGGAATGAAGCAAATGCAAAATTAGTAACTGCAGAAAAAATATTTTCAAATTTATTAAACACAGTAACAAATGACTATACAAACCAGGCAACTATGAGCCAATGCTATATCTCGATAAATGAACTAAACAAAGCAGTAGGCTTACAAGACAAAGAAATATTTTTCATAGAATATAGAAACCTAATGAGCAAGATGGAAATTATAGTTGGGTGACTAAGGGTCCCCATAGGCACCAAAAGAAATCTTGTTAAATTCACAAAATGTTCACAATGTTATGGTATATATTAGTAAGTAAATTATTTTAGGAGGTAATTAATTATGGACAAAGAAGAAAGAAAACAAAAAATGGAAGAATTTAATGCAAAAATGAAGGAGTTAAATGCAAAAATTAAAGACGGAACAGATACAGTAATAATAGCAGGGATGGAAGCAAAAGATGTGCTATCAGCAAAAATGAAAGATGCACAAAGCGGTTTAGAAGCTGCAAAAGAGCAATGTAGAATTGCGTCTGAAAGAGGAAAAAGCAAAATTTCAAGTGAATTATTAAGAGCTCAAATGAACTTCAAAGTGGCAAAAGAGAATATTCAAGAAAGAAAAGAAGCATATGACAAAGAAAAATTATCTAAATATATTGATAATGAATTAGAATATGCAGAACAATGTGTAACTTTAGCACTACTTGCAGCAGAAGAAGCAAAAGTAGCATTCTTAGAAGCTGTTGATGCACAAAAAGAATATGACGAGAAATATGGAAAAGATGAATAATTTAAAAAGCTCAAGAATTTCTAGATTAGAGATTCTTGAACTTTTTTATGCATAAAAATATGCGAAAATGTCTTAAAAATTGAAAAGTATTAGTGACAAAAAATTGGTAGAGTTTGCAGTTTTTTATAACATATGGTATAATATATGATATATAAGGAGTTGAGAATTATGGGATTATTAGATATGTTTAAAAAGAAATCACCAGAAATGGAAAGAAAAACTCAAAAACCACAAAAAGAATATGAAATAGAATATAGTACAACTACAGATGGAAGACTACAAATTGACTTTTATGATAATAAAATAAAAGTAGGTCAATTGTATGATTCTACAAGATTAGTTGTAGGAAATAGACCAGTAGTACTTGCAAATCAAGAAGTACAAAATTGTTTGGTTTCATGGTACAATCGAGATGATGCTGTATTTGTAGGTGAAGGCGAAAGTTTAAGTGCAAAAGCATATAAAGGAATACTTGCACAAATTGATCCAGCATTATTAGAAGTAGATGAAAAATATTGTGTAACTGTAATGAGAAATTTACTAGAGCAAAATAGGATAAATAAATATCTTGAGGAAGGACTAAAAGAGAATCCGGAAAGACCTTGTGGTAAATACATAGGTGGAGTAAAAGAAACAGAGGAAGGATATAAAAAAATCTTCTCAATGATAGTTGGACAAGCATCTCATAATTCAGAACTAATGGTAAATCGTAGAAGAGAACTTAGAGAATCAATTGAAGCAAAAAAACAAGCGGAAATCGCTAAAAGAAAAGCACAAATTCAAAAACTACAAAGTGAAATAGATGATATGTCTAGATAAGTTAAGAATGTAAGTATTAAAAAGTACTTACATTTTTTATGTATAAAACAAGCCAAAAAGTTTGAATTTTGAATAAAAATGTAGTATAATAGAAAGGTAGTAAGTTGGATAGTCGCGTATAGCAAAGCCGAAAGGCTGCGTACGAGGAAAGTCTGGGCTCCATAGAGTAATGATGCTGGATAACGTCCAGTGAGGGTAACCTTAAGGAAAGTGCAACAGAAAATAACCGCTGTATTATACAGTAAGGGTGAAAAGGCAGGGTAAGAGCCTACCGCTAATATGGTGACATGTTAGGCAGTGTAAACCCCATCTGGAGCAACACCGAGCAGGAAGGCTAAGACTACTCGTCATCTTCCGATTTGGTGGCATGAGACTTATAGTAATATAAGTAGTAGATAAATGACTATCTTAAATGACAGAACCCGGCTTATAGATTTACTATATTAAATGAAGAACGCGTAGGTAAGTGCCTACGCGTTTTCCATAAGTTTATTTAAATCTTCAGGAACAGTTGCAATATATTTTACTTTTTTCTTTGAAAGTGGATGTGTAAACTCAACTTCATAAGCATGTAAAGCCTGTCTATTTATTAGATTTGAGCTTTTACCGTACAAGGTATCACCTAATAAACTATGACCTAAATATGCAAAATGAACACGAATTTGATGAGTTCTGCCAGTTTCTAAAATACATTCAACTACGTCAAAATCAAGGTTTCTTTTTAAAACTTTGTAATGAGTAATAGCAATATCGCCAGTTCCATTAACACATCTTTCAATAATACTGCCTTCTTTTCTAGCAATAGGAGCATTTATAGTTCCTTCAAGATTACCTAAATTGCCGTTAACAACAGCAATATACTTTTTTATAAACTCCTTAGACTTCATTTGCCTAACCAAACATTCTTGAATATACTCATTTTTAGCAAATATAACAATACCAGAAGTATCTTTATCAAGTCTATTAACAGGTCTAATTTTCTTCTTTAAACCAATTTGATTAAAATAAAAAGCAATTCCATTAGAAAGACTATCTGTGTAATGATCCATAGAAGGATGAACAGGAATACCAGCAGGCTTGTTTACAACTATGTAAGCTTCATCTTCATATATAATGTTAAGTGACATTTCAGTAGGTACAATATTTGAGTTATCTTCTTCATAATCTAGGTAACATTCAATTAAATCATTTTCAAGAACTGAATGATTTGCAGAAGTAACATTACCATTTAAATAAATTTTATCTAATTTTTTCAACTTTAATAGAAGCCTATCAGACATAGAAAACCTCGCCTTCAAAACCTCTTTAACATTAGAATATTTATTTGAATTTACATATGCTAATTTCATAATTATTTTTTTCTACTTTCAAGAATATAACTTGCTTCTAAATCAGCTTCATGTAAAGCTAAAGCAAGAGGATATCTTTCGTAAACAGTACTAATAGTATTATATAATTCCTTTGGCTCTGTAAATCCCATATGCCAACGAATACAGTACATTTCTTCTAAAGTTAAATCAATAAATTTAGTAATCATCATTACAGATTTTTCCCCATGACCATATGGAATAGTGTCATTAACTGTATAATATGGTTCTTTTACCCAAATACCATCTTCATTTTTTCTGTTACGATAATCAACTGTATAGTAATTGGCTTTGCAAAAGTCATGTAGCAAAGTGATTAAAATAATTGTCTCATCAGATGCTTTAACAATATCACTATATGGTTTGTGAGATAACTTCTCTTTTAACAAATGATAAACATTTAAACTATGTTCTAACAAACCACCTTCATAATTTCCGTGAAATCTTGTACTAGCAGGTGCTTTAAAAAAATCAGTTTTCTCTATATATGTAAGTAACTTGTCCATACCTTCTCTTTGAACAGATTGTAATAATAATAAAAATTCTTCTTTCATAATATTCCCCCTAAAACAAATTTGGTGCGAATAGTGGGACTTGAACCCACACGCAATACTGCACACGCCCCTCAAACGTGCCTGTCTGCCAGTTCCAGCATATTCGCATGAACATTACAATTATATACTAAATTTCTACATAAAGCTAGAAATTTAGTAAAAAATGTTAAATTTTCTATTGTACTAATGATAAAATTTTGATATAATCTGTATATGTTTTTAAAGGAGGAATTTTAAATGGCATTAATTAGACCTTGTGCAGATTTAAGAAATAACTATAATGAAATATCAAAGTTGTGTCATGCAACTAATGAACCAATATATATTACAAAAAATGGATACAATGATTTAGTATTATTAAGCAATGAAGCATATGAGCAATATGAAGAGAAGAGGATAGAAGACTTAATTAATAAACATTTCAATGAAAAACTTGACGATTTCGAAAGCTTTAAAAAAGACATTTATGAAAAAATAGAAAAAGGACTAGCAGATATAGAAAATGGAAACTATAGACCAGCCCAAAATTTCTTTCAAGAAATGGAGGAGAAGTACAATATAAATGAATAAATACAATATAAAAACTACAAAGGCTTTTGAAGAAGAATTATTAGACATTTATAGATACATAGCGGATAATCTTCAAGAGCCGAAAATTGCAAATGAAAAATATAAAAAAATAAGAAATAAAATTTTAAGCCTACAATATCTACCAGAAAGATATTCAAGAATATTTAAATCAAAATTTAAAAATAGAAATCTTAGAAAACTTTTAATCAATAATTTTGTTATCATATATGAAGTCAGAAACGACACATATCAAATATTTATTCTACATATTTTCAATAAAAACCAAAATTACTTAAATAAGTTATAACTCTAACTCCCACTTGACTAACTTTACCAATTAAGTTTATAATATACCATATAAAACATATCCTAGAAAGGAATTGATGCAAATGAAAATACTAGCAGTTGGAGATTTAGTAGGAGAAAATGGATTAGATAAATTAAAACAAGTTTTACCAAAATTAAAAGAAGAAGCACAAATAGATTTTGTAATAGTAAATGCAGAAAATGTTGCAGGAGGGATGGGAATTACTTTTAAAAACTGGAATGATTTATTGAAATTACCAATAGATGTAGTTACAATGGGAAACCATACTTGGGCAAAAAAAGATATATTTCAGTTTATAAATCATCCAAAGCTAATTAGACCTGCAAACTATTCTAAAGGAGTACCAGGAAAAGGTTATGCAATATGCAAATGTAAGGATAAAAACATTGCTGTTATGAACTTAATTGGAAGAACTGATATGAATGTACTATCAGAAAATCCATTTACTGTTGCAGAAAATTTAGTTGACAAACTATCAAAAGAAGCAGATATAATAGTATTAGATTTTCATGCAGAAGCAACAGCTGAAAAAATTGCTATGAGACATTTCTTAGATGGAAAAGTAAACATATTATTTGGTACACACACACACGTACAAACTGCGGATGAACAAATAACAGAAAAAGGAACAGCATATATAACTGATTTGGGAATGACAGGACCAGTAAATTCGGTTATTGGTATGGGGGTAGAAGAATCGGTAAAAAGATTTGTTACATCATTACCAGAAAGATACAAGTTGGCAGAAGGCTCTTGTATGCTTAATGGATGCATATTTGAATTAAATGACCAAACAGGAAAAGCTGAAAAAGTTGAAAGACTTTTGATTAAATAGAATAAATTCGACACAAAAATGACAAATAATGTAAAAAAATGAAAGAAAAAACTTCCACTTTTTTCCAAAAACTACTAGACAAAATTTGGAAATTGTAATATAACTATAACTGTTCACAGAACAAAAAATAAAAATTTAGGAGGCAAAAATGGAAGTTTTAAAAATCTCATCAAAATCAAATCCAAACTCAGTTGCAGGAGCAATAGCTGGTTTGGTAAAGGAATCAAACAAAGCAGAAATGCAAGCAATTGGAGCTGGAGCATTAAATCAAGCAGTTAAAGCTGTTGCAATAGCAAGAGGCTTTGTAGCACCAGCAGGAGTGGATTTGGTATGTATACCAGCGTTTGCAGAGGTAGAAGTTGAAGGGGAGGACAGAACAGGCATTAAGCTGATTGTTGAATCAAGAAAATAATTTAGTTTAAAATTAAATTTATATAGGGGCACAGAAATATATTTAAGTATATTTTTGTGCTTTTTGTTTTAAATCATTGAAAAAGACTAAAATATATTATACAATTAAGGAGCAAAAGGAGAGCGTGCAATGAAGGCAAAATCATTAAAAATTATAATTGTAATATTTATATTATTTATAATAGCTGGAATAGTGTATGGTGTAACACACAATAAAAAAGATGAACAGCAAGAAAATAAAGACATATCGTACCAAACAGTAGATATGATTACAAATATAAGGTTTGGAATTTCAAACTTTGATAGTATACATCCATATGTAACTAACAACCAAGAAGCAATTTATATAGACCAGCTTATATTTGAACCATTACTTAGTATAACCGAAGATTACAAAGTGTCTGAGTGCTTAGCAAAAGAATGGTCAAAAATTGGAGATAAAACATATGTAATTAAACTAAACGAAAATATACAATGGCAGGACGGAAGCAAGTTTACAGCAGAAGATGTTAAATTTTCAGTTACTAAACTACAAAGCCAAACGAAGTCTGTATATTACTCAAATGTTAAGAATATAAAAGATGTGGAAGTAGTAGACGAAAATACTGTTAGAATTGAATTAAAACAAACAGAACCATTTTTTGAATATAACTTAATATTCCCTATAATATCATCAAAGCAATATAAATCAACTAGCTTAAATTCAAATACAATACCTTTAGGAACTGGGCAATACAAAATTGCTAAGATACAAACAGACAAAATTGAACTTAGTAAAAATGAAAATTGGAGAAACATTGATACAGAAAATGCTAATATAAAAACAATATATATAAATTTATATGATACTAGAGGGAAAGAATATAATGCATTTAAATTAGGAAGTATTGATTTAATTCATACTAGCAATAATAATGCAGAAGAATATATAGGAAGTATGGGATATAATAAAAAGGTATTTGCAAACAGAGAATACGACTATATAGCATTAAATTGTCAAAATACTATTTTACAATATCTAGAAGTAAGACAAGCTATTAGCAAAGTTATTGACAAAGAAAAAATAGTAACATCAACTTTAGAAAACAAAGTTACAGTGGCAAATTATCCTTTGATAAATAACAGCTATTTATTAAAAGATATTGAAATATCTAACAAAACTAATACTGAAAAAGCAAAAGAGATTTTACAAAATGCAGGTTGGAAATATGAATATGGACTTTGGCAAAAAGAAATAGATGGAGTTACTAAAACAATAAATATTGATTTTGCTGTAAGTAAGAGTAATAGTCAAAGGGTTAAAGTTGTGCAAGCAATACAAGACCAACTAGAGTTATTTGGAATAAAAATCAATATAAAACAAGTATCAGATTCACAATATAAACAATACTTGAATGATAAAAATTATGAAATGATATTAACTGGAGTATATACATCAATAGCACCAGATTTAAGCTACTTTTTAGGAGAAAATAATTTGTCTAATTATAAAAATGATGAAATTATTTCTGCTATAAATGAAATAAATAATATTACAGATCAAGAACAATTAAAAGAAAGATATGCTAAAATTTTTGGAATTTGTAATGAGCAAGTTCC
>OLHG01000221.1_pt1 | contig 40708 bp, 32 predicted proteins | sample 1605971 | NCBI WGS metagenome assembly OLHG01 (sample SAMN03283289) | human gut metagenome | biome: human-associated habitat; material: feces | host: Homo sapiens | place: Peru | collected 2012 | reverse complement strand
GCGAACCGTTTGATGAAAAAATGGCTCGCCTGACTTCGGAGCTTTCTGATATGTTTGCCAAGTCCCATGAACTTGAAGCAGAAATCCGTAAGAAGCTGGGGGCGATTGGTTATGAAATCTAATTGGATTACAGCAACAATAGATGATGTGTGTACCGTTGTGACTGACGGCGCACATAATAGCCCTAAAAGTGTAGAACAAGGGCATTATATGGCTTCTGTTAAAGATTTTACCGAATTTGGTTTTGACTTCTCAAATTGCAAACAGATTGGTGAAGAAGATTATGAAAAACTTCGGAATCAAGGGTGTGTCCCAGAGAAAAATGATATTTTGGTAGGAAAAGACGGAGCAAGATATTTTGAAGATATTATCATTTATAAGCAGGATGAACGCCCAGCATTATTATCTTCAATAGCAATATTGAGAGCTGATTGCAGGAAGATAACGCCCGAATTCTTATACTATACATTAAAATCGCCAGCCGTAAGGAAAGATGTTCGTGATAATTACGGTTCAGGCTCTGCGATACCAAGAATTGTATTGAAAGATTTTAAGAGAATGCCCTTCTCTTTCCCAAGCATTGAGGAGCAAAGAAAAATTACAAACCTATGCTCAGCGATTGATGCCAAAATACAAATAAATAATGCGATAAACGAAAATTTAGAGCAGCAAGCTCAGGCAATCTTTGCAAATGAATTTCTTTCGCTTGACACTCTTCCTAATGGTTGGAAACAAGCCAGTTTAATAGACATTGCAGACTATCTAAATGGTCTTGCTATGCAGAAGTATCGTCCATCAACTGATGAGACAGGTATTCCCGTACTGAAAATCAAGGAACTTCGTCAAGGGTGTTGTGACGATAACAGCGAGTTATGTTCTCCAAATATTAAAAGTGATTACATCATTCACGATGGCGATGTTATTTTCTCTTGGTCAGGCAGTTTACTGGTCGATTTTTGGTGTGGCGGTGTATGCGGATTGAATCAGCATTTATTTAAGGTTACATCAACCAAATATGACAAGTGGTTTTATTATGCTTGGACAAAACATCACCTTGACCGTTTTATTGCCGTTGCTGCCGATAAAGCAACAACAATGGGTCACATTAAGCGTGATGAACTTGCAAAAGCAGAAGTTCTCATACCTAATGAAAAGGACTACAATCGGATTGGAGCTTTACTCCAGCCAATTTTTGACTTGATTATCTCAAATCGAATCGAGAACAAGAAGCTTGCTGAAACGAGAGATACACTTCTTCCCAAACTAATGAGTGGCGAAATTGATATTTCGGAGGTAGATTATGAATAAGAAAGACCTCTTAATACCATTCAATGCTCCGCTTAACGAACAGGACTCTGAAGTGCAGACCTATGGTTGCAGGGCTAATAATCCAGATATTTGTGGAAATAACGGATTGCAAAATGTATGTGCATTTACATCTGATGACTGCATTTGCAAAAAGCCGTCAAGAGCTTGGAAAAAGCAATACAACAAGCTCAACGATTAAGCAGCTAAATTTTCGTTTACGACCTAACCCATAACTTCTGCGAGTGGCAGGAGTTTATACTGAGGATTGCCACTCCGTAGTCATTCCCTAATCATAAAAGGAGAATAGACTATGAATGATGAATTTGTAAATGATGTGCTAAGAGATATGCTGGCATATCTCGATAATGGACAGGCGGAGCAGCTACGGCGAGTGCTGAGGCATAATCTTTCCGGATATGAGATTCAGCGAAGAACTGATAGTACAGCTGAGGATGCAAGCACAGAAAACACACGATTGACCGATGCGTTTCTTTCGGCAAAACGAATTGAGGGATGCTCGGAAAAGTCGCTTTCCTACTACCGAAAGACAATCGAAACCATGTCTGAGAAAATCGGAAAAGGGATTACGCACATTACAACCAATGATCTGCGTTCCTATTTGACCGGCTATCAGACAGAGCGAAAATCCAGTAAGGTTACGATTGACAACATCCGCAGAATCTTATCCAGTTTCTTTTCCTGGCTTGAAGATGAAGATTACATCTTGAAAAGCCCAGTACGCAGGATTCACAAGGTGAAAACGGCTGTGACCATCAAAGAAACCTACACGGATGAAGCACTGGAAACCATGCGTGACCATTGCGATTCCCTGCGTGATCTGGCTTTGATTGATATGCTGGCATCAACCGGAATGCGTGTAGGCGAATTGGTTCTTCTCAATCGGGATGACATCAACTTTGAGGAGCGAGAGTGTGTGGTATTTGGTAAAGGTAGCAAGGAGAGAATGGTCTACTTTGATGCCAGAACCAAAATCCACCTTCAGAACTACCTTGCACAGAGAACGGATAGCAACAATGCCCTATTTGTTTCGTTGAAGGCACCGTATGAGCGATTGCAAATCGGTGGTGTGGAAAGCAGACTGCGTGAACTTGGAAAACGCTTGAATTTGCCAAGGGTACATCCGCACAAATTCAGAAGAACTCTCGCTACAATGGCGATAGATAAAGGGATGCCGGTGGAGCAGCTGCAAAGGCTCCTTGGACATCAACGAATAGATACGACCTTGCAGTACGCAATGGTCAAACAGAGCAATGTGAAGATTGCTCATCGCAAATACATAGGTTAGGAGTGAACACTATGGGTGAATGGAAAACCTGCACATTAGCAGATTTAGGCACTATTGTAGGTGGCGCAACACCATCTACTAAAAAGCCAGAAAACTATGAGGGCGGAACTATTCCGTGGATTACCCCCAAGGATTTATCTGGATTTTCTGGAAGATATATTTCGCACGGTGAAAGAAACATCACTGAGAAAGGACTGAATAGCTGTTCTACTCAACTCATGCCTAAGCATAGTGTTTTGTTTTCCTCTCGTGCGCCTATTGGTTATGTAGCCATCGCTGAATGCGAAGTTTGTACTAACCAGGGATTTAAGAGCGTTGTTCCTAACAACGATACTGATTATCTGTTCTTGTACTACCTTTTGAGATACAAGAAGAATGATATAGAAAACATGGGAAGCGGAACCACATTCAAAGAGGTGTCTGGTAACACCATGAAGGGAATTCAAGTTCGGGTTCCTGTGGATAAGGCAGAGCAAATTGCCATCGCAAGAATCTTGTCCTCTCTCGATGATAAGATAGAAGCAAATGAACGCATAAACGAAAATTTATTTGCCGAGGAAGCTTAAATATCAATGGATGAAATATCAAGTTCACCCGACATAAGTTGCGTAAGCAAAGAGTTCCTCATTTCGGAAAGGCGTTCATTTTCTTGATCATTAAGTATCATTCTCTGAAGCATAGGATCAAGAACCCTCGAAAGGGTTACTGCACATTCTTTATCCGGAAGTAATGCTTCAAAGTTCCTTAAATTCGCTTGGTTGATTTTCGGCTGAGCTGCGCCTGTTACTATGCTTTGCATATTGAGAGTCCTTAACAGGGCAAAAACTAATGCTTCAGAGTAACCGTCATTGCCTTTCACAATGTGAGCATGATTATTAACCCAAAACTTGCCATGTGTATATTGGATAAGCGGACGACCGGCTGCATCAACAACATTTGCTCCGTCTTCGCTAATAAGAATATACACGCCTTCAAACAAATAATTTTCCACATAATCAACGATTGTTGTTGCACCATAGTAGGGATAGATGTGAGCCATTTTTTCTCGTTGCATTGAAGACAACGGTTTACGCAGATTATCGTAGAAGATAAAGATTTCTCCAAGTTTGCGCTTTTGCCAATTAGAAGTATCTCTTTCGTTGATGAAAATAGCCTGCATTTGAGCAACTAAATTTTCGTTTACGCCGAAAACGTCGCCAGCAAGGCGACCCTAAAACTAACATAAATTGCTATCATATAATTGGAGTTAAAAATACTAAAGTAAAGGAGCGATATTATGCCAGGATTATATACCGAAGCGGACTATGAAAACTCCGTAATCGAATTATTCCGGAACATGGGGTACAGTTACCTGTATGGGCCCGACATAGAGAGGGATTTTCGCAATCCTCTGTATGAGGAAGAACTTGTTGCTTCCCTATATCGTTTGAATCGTTCTCTGCCGGAGGACGCTATTAGTGATGCGCTTTTTAAGCTGAAGAACTTTGAAAACGGCGAATTGGTGCAGAAAAACGCTGTTTTTATGGACTACCTGCAAAACGGTATTCCTGTGCGTTATTTTGAGAAAGGCGAGGAACGCTCCTCCATCGTCTATCTTGTTGACTACAAGAATCCTGACAACAACTCCTTTATCGTAGCAAATCAATGGACTTTCATTGAAAACAGCAACAAACGCCCGGATATTCTGCTTTTCCTGAATGGTATTCCGGTTGTTATTGTAGAACTGAAATCACCATCCAGAGAAGAAACCGATGCTTCTGCGGCATACCGGCAGCTCCGCAATTATATGAAGGAAATTCCTTCTATGTTCATCTATAATGCCATCTGCGTTATGAGCGACCAGATGACCTCCAAAGCCGGTACAATTACTTCCGGTGAAGATCGCTTCATGGAATGGAAAACGGTGGACGGAAGCTACGAGAATACTCAGTACGCACAGTTTGATACCTTCTTTGAGGGAATGTTCCAAAAGGAACGCCTGCTTGATCTGATAAAGAACTTCATCTGTTTTTCCAACGAAGGTGTGAACTCCTTCAAAATACTGGCTGGTTATCATCAGTATTTTGCCGTAAGAAAGGCAATCGAATCGACCAAACGAGCTACTGTTACAGATGGTAAGGGTGGTGTGTTCTGGCATACGCAGGGCAGCGGCAAGTCACTGTCGATGGTGTTCTATGCCCATTTGCTCCAGGAAGCCTTGGATAGCCCAACCATCGTTGTGCTGACCGATAGAAACGACCTGGACGATCAGCTTTTCGGGCAGTTTGCAAAGTGCAAGGACTTTTTGCGCCAAGACCCGATGCACGCTCAGAGTCGTGAGAATCTGCGTGATCTCCTTGCCGGTCGTCAGGCAAATGGTATTATCTTTACGACCATGCAGAAGTTTGAGGAATCTCACGAAGCCCTTTCTGAACGCAGAAATATCATCGTTATGGCAGACGAAGCCCACCGTGGACAGTACGGCTTAACCGAAAAGATTAAGATGACCAAGAATGAGGACGGTGAAGAAATCGCCAAGCGTGTTGTTGGTACTGCCCGAATTATCCGAAACAGCTTGCCAAACGCTACATACATTGGCTTCACTGGAACCCCGATTTCCTCAAAAGACCGCAGCACCCGTGAGGTGTTCGGTGATTACATCGACATTTATGATATGACGCAGGCTGTCGAAGATGGTGCAACCCGCCCGGTCTATTACGAAAGCCGTGTCATTAAGCTCAATCTGGATGAAGCTACGCTGCACATGATTGATACAGAGTATGAAATCATGGCGCACAATGCTGATCCGGAAGTTATTGAAAAGAGCAAGAAAACGCTTGGACAGATGGAAGCTGTATTGGGCAATGATAATACCATCAACTCTCTGGTCAGCGATATTCTTGACCATTACGAGAATTACCGTGAAGGTCTGCTCACAGGCAAAGCGATGATCGTGGCATATTCCCGCCCGATTGCAATGAAGATTTATAAGCGGATTCTGGAACTGCGCCCTGACTGGACGGAAAAAGTCGGTATTGTTATGACCGGCGGAAATAACGACCCTGAAGAATGGCATGATATTATCGGCAATAAGCGGCACAAGGATGAACTGGCGAAAAAATTCAAGGACAATAACAGTCCGATGAAGATTGCTATCGTCGTTGATATGTGGCTGACCGGATTTGATGTTCCATCTCTGGCTACTATGTATGTGTATAAGCCGATGAGCGGATACAATCTGATGCAGGCAATCGCCCGTGTCAATCGGGTGTTCCGTGACAAGGAAGGCGGTCTGGTCGTTGACTATGTAGGCATTGCTACCGCACTAAAACAGGCAATGAATGACTACACCACCCGTGATAAGAAAAACTACGGTGATACGGATGTTGCCAAAGTCGCTTATCCGAAGTTTATCGAAAAGCTCGGTGTCTGCCGTGATATGTTCCATGGATTTGATTACACCAAGTTCACTACCGGAACCGATCTGGAAAGAGCAAAAACCATCAGCGGTGCGGTAAACTATATCATCGCCCGTGAAAAGGAAGAAGAAAAAGACACCTTTATCAAGGAAGCCCTCATGCTTCATCAGGCTCTTTCTCTTTGTTCTTCTCTGGTGTGTGAAGCTGATCGCTTTGAAGCTGCGTTCTTTGAGTCGGTGCGTGTCCTGGTGCTGCGGCTGACCAATGCGGGAACCGGCAAGAAGATCTCTCTGCCTGAAATGAACGCTCGTATCAATGAACTTTTGAAGCAGAGCATCAAGAGCGAGGGCGTTATTAACCTGTTCTCTGATATGCAAGAGGAATTCTCTTTGTTTGATCCGAAGTTCCTTGAGGAAATCAGCAAAATGAAAGAGAAGAACCTGGCAATCGAGCTGCTGAAAAAACTGATAGCGGAACAGGTATCTATTTACCGTAGAACGAATGTGGTTAAGTCCGAAAAGTTCAGCGAGATCATGCAACGAGCTATCAACGCATACCTGAATGGTATGCTCACCAATGAAGAAGTCATTGCAGAAATGCTGAAACTCGCAAAACAGCTGGCAGAAGCCCACAAAGAGGGCGAACAGCTTGGTCTTACAGCTGATGAGTTGGCATTCTACGATGCGCTTACGAAACCGCAAGCAATCAAGGACTTTTACGAAAATGAAGAACTGATTGCGATTACAAAAGAATTGGCAGATACACTTCGCAAGAATAAAACGATTGACTGGCAGCGCAAAGAGTCTGCCCGTGCCAAAATGCGTACTCTCATTAAGCGACTGTTGAAGAAACATAAATACCCGCCGGAGGGTATGGATGATGCTGTTCAGACCGTAATGACACAGTGCGAGCTTTGGACAGATAATGTGATGGAAGCCTAATCTATGGTGTATCGCCTTATCATATAGGGATGGAAACGATGGAACGAAAAGAACTATTTGCATGGGCAAAAGAAATCTATGGCGCAGAACCGGATTACCCGTGGAATGACTGGAATTGCGTTTTGCGCCATAAGAACAATAAAAAGTGGTTTGCGTTGGTAGTTGAAATCAATGCAAGAAAGCTGGGATTAGCAGAAGATAAAACGGTTGATGTTCTGAACATCAAGTGCGATCCGATGATGATAGGTTCACTGCGTATGAAAGAGGGATTCTTCCCCGCTTATCACATGAACAAAGAGAATTGGATCAGCATTCTTCTCGATGGTACAGTCTCAGCAGATGAAATCAAGCCCTTGCTGGAATTGAGTTATCAACTGACCCGGTAACGCAAGCGAAACGGCAGATGGGTTTTAGGAGGTGCGATATGCAGATACATTATTTTCAGAGATACCACTCCAAAGAGAATGTGGATACCTCAAACACCATGCTGATGCTTTCTCGTTTGTATAACTATAACGCCGATAAGTTCTTTTCTATGCTGAACAGTCTTATTCTTGGAGAGGACGAAAGCCCGGAAATCACATTTGATTTGCAGGTTGTGGGTGACGATAGCGTTCCGGATGCGGTTATCAGCCAAAAGAGCTTCAAAATAGTGGTGGAAACAAAGCTCTACAATCAGTTTTATAAGCAGCAGCTTGTAAATCATCTGGAGCAGTTTGGCGCTGAGGATATAAAGGTTTTGCTCACCCTTGACCCCAAGCCGATGAAACCGCAACTGTTTGATGAACTGGCGGTTGAACTGAAAAAGTATAATAGCGAAAATGCAACTCGGCTTATCCATCCGATCAAGCACGTCAACTTGACATTCGAGCAGCTTGTGGACGCTATGGAAGATATTGTTGACGACAGAGATACGGAAATCATCGCCGTTTTAGACGATTTCAAGAAGTATTGCTTTGATGAAAAGCTGATACCGGATGGCTATAAATGGATGAGAGCAATCGTAGCCGGTACAACTTTTCAGGATAATATGGATTTGGATTTGTTCTATGACCAGGAGTCCCGCAACTTCTCAGAACATGGATATATCGGCTTGTATAAGGACAAGAGTATCCGTGCCATTGGTAAGCTAAAAAAGACCATCATCGCAGTTGAAAATAACGGCAGCATGACTTATCGTGCCGAAAGCGGAGCTGAACCTACCGCAGACGAGATTGAACGCATCAACGAGGCAATCCGTCGTGCAGATCATTATGGCTATAATCTTCGAACGATTAGCCATAGATATTTCATCGTTGAAAAGTTCTACCCGATGGACTTTAGAAAAAGCAGTAAGAACCCGATTCAAAAAAGCAAGTTCTTCAATCTTGCTGATATGTTCGGATATAAAACAATGCCTAACACCGATGTAATCGCAAATGACCTGAACGGTCGGACATGGGAGGAGTTTTAATCCGATTCGGAAGGAGGTCGCAATGGAGTATTTAGAGCAAGTACACTTATTCGCCACAAAATGGATTGAGAAATTCAGAGATCAGAAAATCAGCTACATAGAGCTGGTTGACCATTACCTGGCTGATGATTGTCAGGCATTGGGATTCCAGATGGATTGCGGCCATGCCTTTTCAGAAAAATATGGCGATGCAGCAAGCAGTTGTGATGCGCTAAATCGTATCATTGACGAGGTTACGGACATTAAACTGCTGGGATCGGCAATCTATTCCCAATGGCGATATTTTAATCATTGGGCATACGATGCAGCAGCCATCTTGAACACCGAAAATCGTTCGTGGTTTATTCTGGCATTGAGCCGCCTTGCCCTGCTTTCCGGTGAGAATCCCTTCCTGTTCAAAGGCGAGCTTAGAAAGATTCGGCTTGTTTCCAATCGGCTTGGTTATGGACCTTGCCCAGAACCAGACGAAGAAGTTGAACAGCACATAACCATCAATTCAGAAGGACAAGTATGGTTTTCTTCGTATGTTTTCGGACAGCGCAGAGATGGTCGATATGAAAAAGCTCACAGTCAGAATCTGCGAATTGATAAAGCGGTTGCCGCCAGAATCATTTCTGCGTTTGTAGAGTATTTCGGCAATGGGTACGATGAAGTTTTTGCAACTGATATTGGAAACTGGAATATGGAGCTGACCAATACCACAGGAAAGGTCTATAAGTTCAGCGGTTCGTTATGCTCGTCTTTTGAAGTGGACGGAATTGACTTGTCAGATCTGCTGCGTGACAGCTTGAAAATGCCTGATTTGTATGCCTTTGATGGGAATAATAAGCCTGATATGGTGAATCGAATCGAAGTAAACTATCATCGAATCACAAAGATCAAGCCAAAAGTTCCTATTTCAGAACACGCAGAATACGCTGTCTGGGATTATACAGAGTCTTTAATTGTGGACAGAGAGAGCGAAAGTATTGAACACATTCAGAATATCGGTTCTGGGTGTTCTGTAAGCAGAAAATACAAAGTTGAGGGCGGGGTTGAAAGCCTTCTTGAAGATATGGATGCGGAAAGCATCTTTGACCATATAGAAGGAAACCCAGAGAATGTAGTGGTTGATCCGCTTGAAACCATAGACTACACCATTAAGGTTATTTCTCAAAAGGGCAATGAAAAGCTCATTCAAGGAACCTACGATAAAAAGGGGCTTCCGGACGATTGGGCGGAGTTTATGGAGTCCGTCTTTGAATTTATGTCTTTCTACGGGTGGGGTGAAATTATGAACCCGTCTGTGTATGGAAAGGTGCGGCGCTGTGACAATGATATTATCTATTGCAGCGTAGAGTTTGAAGATGGGTGTAAGAGCTACTATTATATTTCGGATGACGATTCTATTCAGGTGGGCGATTTCGTGATCGTTCCTGCTGGCAAAGATAATCACGAAGCAGTAGTCGAAGTCGTAAAGAAAGAATACTTTGCAGAGGAAAATGTGCCTTTGCCGATGGAGAAAACAAAACATATTATCAGGAAATGTACGGAAGATGATTTTGATCTTCCGGGCGATGAATCTATTTGACTTCTTGATAATAACTAAAAAGTCCACCAGTCATGATGCGCTGCGCATCGTACTGGTGGACTTTTTCTGTAAGGAAATAAAAAACGGATATTCATATATCGCCATAATCAATGTCGTTATCGTAGGCGTGGAGATCCCCCTTCAGGAAATCCGCTTTACGAATATACATCGAATTTACAAGTTCCCCTTTTTCATGGAGCAGGCTGAATTTGTAATCTAATAACGCTGCCGGTACATAGAGCATTTTAGCAGTTTCAAAAAATGTGTGTTCCGAAAGGCATTCCAGAACTTCCTCATCTTCTAACAGAAGCTCCGCCGCAAAGAAGTTTGCTTCGTTTTCTTCGATTGATCTATCATCAAAAACTTCCATTTCTTGAAAGCCGTGCATCATGGCGATTTTCGTATGCAGGACAGCGTGCCCTAATTCATGTGCGACTAAGATACGTTCCAGGATACCGTTCACATTGTGATCTATCACGATATTCTTCTGTCTGGACTGGTAATAGAAGAAGCCCTTCAATTTCTTCTGCAAATCGTAATAGTGGATTTTGATACCTAACAGCTGACACAACTCGTAAGGGTCTCTGGTGTGATATTTTCGCACAAGCTTATCGACAGTTTCAATGATATGCTCTGCCGTTTTCATTTGCTTCACCTCCGAATCGCACACAGAAAACATATTCTGTGCTTGAGGATTTTACTCTTTATCTTTATGCTTTCTGTATTTCTTCGGAGTGTACTTTTCCCGTGCTGTTTTCTTAGAGTCCATATAAACTGACATAATCGCCTGGAAGAATACATCTTTTGCGTCCTCGTCCAATTCTCCACCGGCAAACAGAGAATTTACACGACCCAACACTTCCTGAGCTTCTTTTGCTCCCTTTGAACCGAAGTTTTCCTTTGCCTCTAAAATAAACATATCCTGATCTATATGGCTCTGGCTGTCTGTTTCAGATTCATCCAAAAGATAGGACACAGAGATATGCAGCGCTTCAGCAAGCTTTCTGATGTTGCTTTTTCTGGGGAGCGTTCCGAGTTGCTCATAAGTATAAAGGGATCTTTCGGAGATGCCGGTCATCTGGGCAAGCTCCGTTTGAGATAGGTTCATAGCCAAACGAGCTTCTTTAATTTTTTCTCCAAATGTCATGGTAGTGTCCTTCCTTTCAAAAAATATTTATTCGTAACTTCCGATTATTTGTTGACAAACTTCTGGAAAATGCTATAATGAGAATCAGAACAGAAGTTTTAGTTCCATTTAATTATATATCGGAACTTTTATAAAGTCAAGAACTTCCGATTTCACTTCTGTTATTTTAATCAAATATCGGAAGTTATAGTCATTCTTGTCCCATGGTATTTGTTTCCCTTTAGCCAAGTGACAGGAGTTAGAAAGGAATTCTTATTTTATGGATTAGGCTGAAAGGAGATTCTGAATGAGCAGATATAATACACAGGTATTAAGCAATATTCGAATGCTTTGCCGGATGCAGAACATTGACGAGAAGGTTATGTATGAAAGAGCAAAGCTGATTTTATCCATATATCGAGAGGTGTGCTGGTCTACCATTGATCGTGCGAATGATGTATGTGATACCCTTATTTGTACTTACGGTGACAGCTTAGATGGTGCATTGATTTATCTGGAGAACTTTGCTCCGGATGAAGCGAGAGAACGATTTGAAGAACGCATTCGCAGCTTGTTCGAGACAAAGTGGATCATTGAACTGGTAGATATGGCGATGTTGAAAATCAGAGAATATCCGGATAAAGGCGCTCTGTACTGTGAGATTATTTCAAAGGCATATCTCAACCGCTTCAAGTACAAGGAATCAGAAATGCTGGAGGTTCTGAATATGGAACGCAGCACCTACTATGACCGAAAGAAAGAAGCAATTCTGTTATTTGGTCTGTCACTCTGGGGAACAGCCATTCCTAAATTGAAAGATTTCCTGGAAAGTGCCAGGGAGGAAGAAGCCTTGTGTTATTGTGAGTGCTAAGACAGGATTTTAGTCCGACTAAAATCCGATGAAAATACGACGGTTTCCCTACTGAAAGTCCGACTTGTCCAGTGTTAAAATGGCTATGCTGGGAGATAGCGGCATAAAATTGAATAGAGAGAGTTACGCCTCGTGCCTGTAATGGGTACGGGGCTTTTTTTATACCTGTCTATCTTCCCCATATTAACACAAAGGCATGAACGAGAGCTTGGAGTAATTTACTCCGGCTCTTTTTTTATGCCCGCAAGGAGGACAGGCAGATGGCAAAGGGCATTGAGAATCGGGCACGATCTCCTCCCTCTGTTTTTGATTTTGCAACTTCAAAAATTCAAAAACACGGAGGAACGGAAATGTATTACGACTTGGTTGAAAGCGGAAAAAGAATTAAAGCATTGAGAAGGAAACATGGGCTTACACAGGAACAGCTTGCGGAGCAGTTGGGCGTTGCCGCAAACACCATTGCACGAATTGAAACCGGCAATAGGGGTATCTCTATTGATTTGGCAATCGAATTGGTCGTGCGCTTTGATACAACCCTTGATTACATATTTTTAGGTCGTGAATAACCTCAAAACTATACCTACGAGGCAATAAAAACTTGCATGAGGAACAGGTACAATTTAGATACAGCCAAAGAAAACGGCTGTGCGTTCCTTGAAAACTGAATACACATTCATCAGATACGTTCCTGTTGTCGGCGTGAAAGCGTCAGCCACATCAGCGATACGCCATGACCCACCACCGAGAAAATAGAGTCACTTACTTTTCAATCGTCTGTTCTTCCGGTTGGTACGAGCGAAATAATATCGGCTTGTAAATGTCGGGTAGCTCCCGGCACGGCAATGAAAACAGCAGGCACAATGATACTTCTGCCCAGCCACAGCCCCTTTCCTTTTTCGGAACAGGGATCACGCAATGGGGGCAGCCCGGTGAGAACCACGGGGAGGTTAGATTCCTATGGAGTTGGTCAGCTGCCAACCGTCTGGTGATTTCCCGATAAGGCATCTGCCTTATCTCCCAGGGGTGCCGAGGACAAATATGGGACTGACATAGCAAACGCTACGGGACAGCTTTCCCTTGGATGGCTGTCCCACTTACATAACCCATGAAAGGAGAAAAGCACAGGTGATGATTAAGAATTGGGAATATCGCCGTGGCGATATATATTTGGCTGACCTGTCTCCATTCTGCGGTTCTGAACAAGGTGGCGTTCGTCCGGTCGTTGTGATTCAGAATAATACCGGCAACAAACACGCCCCTACTTTGGTTGTGGCTACGATCACAGCCAAGACCAGAAAAAAGACAAAACAGCCAACCCATTATCTGATAAGAAACAACCCGGCTCTCAGCAGACCATCCTTGGTTCTGTTGGAGCAGCTAAGAACGATTGACAAGCAACGCATCATAAAGTATCTGGGCAGAGTTACCCGAAAGGAAATGCGTGGTGTTGATGCAGCTCTGCGAGTCAGTCTGGATTTGATTACATCCTCTTGTCAGTAAAAACTATGGGCAGACCCGTTCCGATGGGTCTGCCTATCCTTTTGCCGACAAGATGTTCCCTGAATAGTTCAGGAAAGATTTGGCAAGAATAAAAAACGAAGGTGGTGATTGCAGATGACCAGAAATGAAGCAATGAAATCTACGGCTGCGGATCAGCTGGTGGATATTCGAGATGTAAAGATTGATCGCTCTCTGCCGAGTGAAGAAAGGATTAAGTCCTTTATCGAGCAGATCAAAAATCCTTATCAGTTCAAAGTGGGCAAAACGGTGGTTAGAGTGTCGTTTGCAAATACGCAGAACACGATAACCGACAATTTCATCAACATGATTGCTTCTATGTAATATAGAAAATTTTGTTGGCAGATATTGACAGGATACTGAAGCGGCGACAAACTGGATTTTCGCTGTCTGCTATGGTAACATAGCCTTGGACAAAATCAGCGGAAACTCCGGTTTGTTTTCATCTCTGGACGATTAACAAACAGGAGTGGCGCATTATGCAAAATTTTATTGATAAGACTTACTATGCCGCCATCTACCTGCGTTTATCGAAGGAAGATGGCGATTCTTCTACAGGTGAGAAGAAAGAAAGTAACAGTATCGCAAATCAGCGAAAACTGATTGAAGATTACCTGACCAAGCACCCTGAAATCAATTTTGTTCAGGAGTTCTGTGATGACGGTTTCACAGGTGCTCATTTTGACCGTCCTGACTTTCAGCGAATGATGGAACAGGTCAAGCAGAGAAAAATCAACTGCATCATTGTAAAAGACCTTTCTCGTTTCGGTCGTGACTACATTGATTCCGGCAGATACATTGAAAAGATTTTCCCTGCACTTGGCGTTCGCTTTATCGCAATTAACGACAATTATGACTCTGCACAGTCTCAGCAGGCAGGCAACGAAATCATTCTCCCATTCAAGAACCTGATTAACGACTCTTACAGCAGAGATATTTCCATCAAGATCCGTTCCAATCTGGACATCAAGAGAAGAAACGGAGAATTTGTTGGAAACCATGTCCTCTACGGCTATCTCAGAGCCGAGGACGATAAAAACAAACTGGTCATTGACCAGACGGTAGCCCCTGTTGTTCAGACAATCTTCCGTATGAAGCTGGATGGTTACAGTCCTGCACAGATTGCTGACAGGCTGAATAAAGACGGTGTACCATCCCCTTATGAGTACAAGAGACTTTGTGGTTCCAAGTACAAGACCGGCTTCAAGAAGCAGGTTCAGACGGAATGGAGCCCCGTTGCAATCTATCGCATTTTGAAGAATGAGATGTATACCGGAACTCTGGTTCAGGGTAAGACTTCTACTCCAAACCATAAGGTTAAGAACCGAACCAGAAAAGATGAATCGGACTGGATGAGAACGGAGAACGCACATGAAGCGATCATTTCTCCAGCCCTGTTCGATATGGTTCAAAATCTGATGCTCGAAGATACCAGAAGTCCATCTGGTGACGACTCTGTGCATCTATTTTCTGGCAAGGTTTTCTGCCAGGATTGCCAGAGTGCCATGACAAGAAAGAAAACCACATCTGCCGGTAAGGAGTATGTGTATTTTATCTGCAACTCCAATAAGGTAGATAAAAAAACTTGCAGTTCTCACAGCGTTAAGGAACAGGTTGTTTACGATGCTGTTCTGGCTGTTATCCAGGCACAGGTTTCTCTGGCTCTGGATTTGGATGCTGCTATGTCTCAGCTGAACGGTGTCTCCTGGGAACGTCGTGAAATGGAGCGAATTGCCGCTAAGATTGAGCGACAGGAAGAAATCATCGAACACAACAAGCAAATGAAGGCTCATGTGTATGAGGACTTCAAAGACGAGATGATTTCCCGTGAGGAATACAACATCTTCAAGGCGGAGTTCGATAAGGGTATTCAGGATGCCAAGGATACCATTGCCAGATTGAACGGCAATAAAAATAAGATCAGCTCTGGACTGACAGAACAGCAAAGCTGGCTCGCACAGTTCAGAGAATACGAAAACATTCAGGAACTTAACCGTCGTGTTGTGGTTCATTTCGTTGATAGAATTGAAATTTCTGAAGATAAAGCGGTTCATGTGTACCTGAGTAACGAAGATCAGTTCCAGGCAATTATTGAGTTCCTGGACGAAGAACAGAAGAAAAAGATCATTCCATTTATCAGGGAGGTGAGCTAAATGGCACGACCATCGAAAAGACGACAGCAGGCAGTGGTCTCCGCAAAGCCGGTTGTAGCAGAACAGTTTACTGTTATCCATAAGACGGCTATTTACGCTCGTCTTTCTCGTGAAGATAACCTGAACAAGTCTGATTCTATCGAAAATCAGCTTGCCTTTCTTCACGACTATGTGGACAATCGCCCTTATCTGCAACTGACGGGGACTTTCGTAGACAACGGCTACACAGGTACCGACTTTGAGCGTCCTGAGTGGCAGAAATTGATGGAAGCGGTTCAGGCAAAAGAGATTGACTGCATTGTGGTCAAAGACCTTTCCCGTCTGGGTCGTAACTATATCGAAACAGGCGAGTTCTTGGAAAAGATCTGTCCTTTCTTCGGTATTCGCTTTATTGCAGTTAATGATGGTTTCGATACTGCAACAGCCGAAGCCAGCGGACAGCTTTCCGTGTCCCTTTCCAATATCATCAATGACTACTACGCCAAGGATATTTCCCGTAAAGTTTCCTCTGCCCTCAGAAGCAAGATGGAAAACGGCGAATACATCGGTGCCTGGGAAAAGTACGGATACTTAAAAGACCCTAACAACAAGAATCAGCTGATTGTAAACCCGGAGACAGCCCCTATCGTGAAGCAGATTTATCTGTGGCGAAGCGAAGGCATGAGCTATATGGGAATCAACAAAAAGCTCAACGACAGTGGCGTATTGTCCCCAGGACAGTATAAAGCCAATCGTGGCATTGTTACGAATAACAATCAGAAGTCAAGAACCATCCTTTGGAACAAACACATGGTTACAGACATTCTGAAGGATATTACTTATCTGGGTCATCTGGCTCAGAGAAAATCCGGTCAATGTCTGTATGCCGGTATTCCGTTTCAGAGAACGGATGAACAAGACTGGATTATCGTTGAAAGTACCCATGAAGCAATTATTGAGCAGGAACTGTTCGATAAGGTTCAGGCTATCAACAACGAAGCTGCGGCAAAATCAAAGGCAAACAGCGGTAAATACGATCATCTGCCGAAAGCCGTAAATATTTACGGTAAGAAGTTCACCTGTGCGGACTGTGGCTCCATAATGAAGCTCGTTCGTTCCTTCAGCACGAAGAAAGACAAGGTGTATTTCACATTCAAGTGTCCTACCTATGCAGAGCATGGTACAAGAGCCTGCAATGCAAAGAAGATGCGTAAAGCTGATTTGGACGAAGCGGTTCTTGCTACAATTCATGCACAGCTTGACCTCTTTGTAGATATGCAGGATAGTCTGCATAAGCTGCTTGAAATGAAGAAAGCCATGACGAATCACTCCAAACAGAGGGATGAAGTCAAGTCTTTGAAAAAGAAGCTCGACCACAAAAAAGGACTGTTTGGCGGTCTCTATCGTGATCTCCGTGAGGGCTTGATTGACGATGATGATTATGCCCAGACCCGTGAAGTCATTCTGGCTGACATTAAGCGTTTGGAACAGCAGATCGCAGAGCTTGAAGGAACATCAGAACGCTTTCAGGAACAGCTCCGTGGTGAAAAAGAATGGATGAACCTTGTAAAGGAGTATCGAAATGCAACAGAAGTTTCCACTGAAATGGTCGATGCCATGATTCAATCCATGAAAATGAACGAAGATTGTTCCCTGGACATCACCTTTAACCACATGGATGAGTTCAAGGCTATCTACAATACTATCGAGACACTCAGGAAGGAGGTTGCGTAATATGAAGAAATGTATCGCCATGTACCTGCGTCTTTCTCAGGAAGATGTGGACATGAGAACCAATCGTGCAAAGGACGAAAGCAACAGTATTGCCGCACAGCGTCAGCTGATCCAGCGACACATTGAGCAGAACCCGTATCTGTCCAATTTAACTGTTATGGAGTTTTGTGACGATGGTTTCAGCGGAACAAACTTTGAGCGACCTGACTTTCAGAGAATGATTGAACTGGTTCGTGCCGGTGAAATTCATATCGTGATGGTCAAAGACCTTTCCCGTTTCGGGCGTGATTATCTGGAGGTAGGCGACTATCTGGAACACATTTTCCCGTTCCTTGGTGTCAGAATGATCTCTATCAACGACCATTACGACAGCGAACGCTTCCTTGGCAATACCGCAGGTATGGACATTGCCTTTCGTAATCTGATTTACGACTACTACAGCAAGGACTTGTCCAAGAAGGTCAAGTCCGCTATGCGAACCAAACAGCGCAATGGCGGCTATGTAACCTGCTGTACCTACGGCTACAAAGTCGAGCCTAAGAATAAGCATAAAATGATTATTGACCCGGTAGCGGCTCCTATTGTTCGCAGGATATTCACCGATGTGATTGCTGGTAAAAGCACCAGTCAGGTGGCGAGGGAACTTAATGCTGAAGGTGTTCCGACACCTATGCAGCACAAAGGAACCAAGCCGAGGAAAGATGCCCCTCCTACGGGTATCTGGACGCACAATCGGATTCTGGATATGCTGAAGAACCTGAAATACACAGGTTGTATGGTGAACAATCTTCGTGAGAGTCCCACCATCCGTGCCAAATCTCAGCGCAGGACTTCAAAGGACGAATGGATTATCCATGAGAATGCCCATGAAGCCATTGTAACAATGGAAGAATTTGAAGCGGCACAGGCGGCGCTCCGTAAGGTAAAGCCGCATACCAAGAAAGCAAAAGAGAATGTGTTTCCGTATTACTGCGCTCATTGCGGTCGCAAGCTCCAGAGAACCTTTGGAACGGATGAACACTTCTATTGCGTGACTCCTTATTGGTCTCCCGATAATGAACTGTGCAAATTAGTCAGATGGGACAGGACGGATATTGAAGATGTAGTATTCGAGACCCTGAAGGGCGAGATTGCCGCTATAACGGTGGAAACTGTCAGCAGGACGAAAGAGATTAAGTCCAAAGGAATCCTGCTCAGAGAGCGAATCAAGGCTCTTACAAGCGATTATGAAAGCTATGACAGCCAGCGCATCCAAAGCTATATGGATTACCGTGAAGGTCGCATGACCAGAGAAGAATTTGTAGCTGCCAGATCTGAACGTGAGAAACGTCAGGCGCAGCTGAAAGAAGAAATTGCCCAGGCTGAAGCTGAGTATGAGGAATTTCTCAAAAAGGAAAGTCAGGCAAACAAAGACAAGGCAATAGCAGACAAGACCAGTTCTTTGAGCGATGAAGCCTTGCGAGAATATTTGTATGCTGCTGTGGAGCGAATCAATGTCACAGACAACGAGCATATCGAAATCGTTTGGAAGTTCGATGATGTATTCGCAACAGCATAAATAATGAGCCAGTCATTGTGGCTGGCTCAAAGTTTTGGTTGCAAAAAGTCGATTTTTGTCCTAAAATAACACAATCTATTGGTGTCAGGTATTCAACTTGTGAATGTCTCAAAAGCCGAAAAACGCAGTATTTTCAATGGTTTTTGGGACTTCACAAAATTTTTTTGCACCTGATTGACACAATCAGACGACCTGGGACGGATCGTGATCCCCAAGGAAATTCGAAGAACACTGCGGATCCGGGAGGGCGACCCGTTGCAGACATCATTGACACGGTGGGAAGTGTACTGCTTTTCTATGTTGGATTTGGCTAAAAGACGGGGGTGGTAGGGGTACATAGGAACGACGAATGGAGCCGTTGGTTTTACAAGAAAAAACAGCACCGCCCGGTGGGTACGCAAGAGCGATTGCCGGGCGGCTTTGTTTTCAAAAAAGCTGAAGCCTTTTTTGATCTCATTGTTGCATTATTCTTTAAGATATGTTATAGTTATAATTACTTATAGTTTTAATCATAGTTTCTGGGAGGAGCTATATGGACAGGCCGTTAAAAGAATCCATTGTAATAGAATTTAAAAGCGACAGGAAATGCTATTCCTTAGCAAAGCTATACGAAGACCTGGTCGGAATGGCCAACACAGACGGTGGATGGCTTTTCCTTGGTATGGAGGATGATGGAACTCCTACCGGCGTAGACCGCCAGCACCGGAATGGTCAGTATATGGAAGCGGTTATCCAAGAAAACACAACGCCGTCCTTATATGTAAGGACACATATGGAGCATTGGGATGGATACGACGTTCTTGCCATCGAGGTTCCCATTTCTCGGCAGCTAATGATGACAGCGGAAGGAAAATACCTTCGCCGCAGGCTGAAACGGGACGGCACGCCAGAAACGGTGGCATTGAAGCCGTATGAAATATTACAACGTCTTTCCTATATTCAGGCACTGGATCCCTCTGCGCAAGTGATTGAGGACGTACCGGCAGGAAATGTGCTGAGTCCTTTGGAACGGGAACGTTTGCGGAATATGATTCGCACCTATCATGGTGATATGACGTTGTTGGACCTTTCGGATGCTGAACTTGATAGAGCTTTGGGATTTGTCCGAGAACGGGATGGCCAATGGTATCCTACAATTGCAGGACTATTGATGATCGGTCAGGAATCTTATATACGCCAGTATGTGCCCAGCCACGAGGTGTTGTTTCAGGTTCTTGACGGGGTAAATGTTTTGGCAAATCCGCCTGCCATGAGGTGTTCGCTGCTTCAAACTTTTGAAAAAGTTGACCTTCTTTTCCAATCCAGAATCGTAGAGCAGGAATTGCAAATTGGGATGTTCCGGGTTCCTGTTCCGAACTATGAGAAGGACGCATTTCGGGAAGGTTTTGTCAACGCACTGGTTCACAGGGACTATTTTCGTGTTGGTGCTGTCCAGGTTCAGCTTCAAACGGCAGCCTTAAGTATCTCCAGTCCTGGTGGATTTGTAGAGGGAATTACACCGGATAACATTCTAACTACGGCACCAACTCCCAGAAATGTCCTTTTGGCGGAAGCTGCCAAGCGAATTGGATTAGCCGAAAGGACCGGCAGAGGCATTGATAAAATATACACAGTAATGCTGCGCAGCGGCCATGCCATACCGGATTATTCTGCATCTACCAACACCTCTGTTGTTCTGCGGCTCAACAGTGCAGAGTTGGACGAAAGCTATATCAAAATGATTATTTCAGAAGAAGATCGGCTTCAACGTTCTCTCCCTGTAGATGCACTGATCGTTTTGTCTGTCTTAAAAACAGAACGTCGCGCTACAATGAGCCATCTTGCGGCAAAAATACAGAAGCCGGTTGCAGATGCCCGGTCAGTGGTTGAGTGGCTTATTGAGTTGGGCATGGTGGAAGGTGTAGGCAACGGGAGCGCACGGCGGTATATGCTTAGCTCCAAAGTATATTCAATATCAAACAATACTGCCGGATATATTCGGCAACGGGGCTGGGATACTTTGCAAGAAAGGGAAATGATTATTTCTCATTTCGATAAGTATTCCGAAATTACCCGAGAAGGCGTTGCTGAGCTGTGCCGCTGTACACTCAATCATGCTTCTTGGCTCCTTCGGCAATTGGTAGAAGACGGCGTTTTGGTGCTGCGTGGAAAGGGTCGCGGTTCACGCTATGAAAAGGCATAGTTTCTCTGAGTTTGTTAGAGTTTATTTGAGTTTATATGAGATTGCTTGAACTAGTCAGGGATTACTCAAAGAAAACGCGGTTATTACAAAAAGGACAAATTAAAAGGGTTGACCGAGTACTACAGCAGATGCGGCAGATGGACATTTAGAAGCTGTTTTTTGGTGGGGGACGATGTAATGGTTGGTTTATTCAAAACAAAGCAAGCGAATGACATAACGAAGCGGGCCAGTGATATAGCAAAACAGGTCGATGACACACTGACAACGGCCAAGGAAAATAGCACCAAAGAAACCGTTGTGTTGGCTTATCGAACAAATGATGAGTTGCGAGCGGTATGTCGAAAAGAAATTGAATCGCTTGAACATTGGGCGCGTCGATTGATTCATAGCATTCTTACCGAAAACTACGGTAAAGAGTATTTTTCCTATAAATTTCCCTCTGGGGAACCGTTGATAAAAAAAGAGATTGCCACCCGAGTTGAAAAGATGCGCACGAAACATCCTGACCGCTATCTACGTCTGATAGATGCAATGTTTTTAGGCGATATTTCATACATTCTATGTAAAGAATCCCTCTATAACACTCATTTTCGCATTGCATTGATTGAAACATATCCTCAAGGAAACGAGGAGGTCCGGATATTCCTTGAACGTATCGAAATAATTCGCAACAAGCTTTCCCACGCAAACGAAATCTCTATTCGAGAGGCAGAGAGGGCAATCTGTCATTGTCACGATTTTATAGATGGCCTGAAGCAATATTATAGAGAAACTGGGAAAGAGAAAGACTACAATGTTCCGACCTTCATTAAAGCAACCGACAGCCTTGGTAACATATTTCTTCCAACGGACGGAACCGGGCCACTTCAGCGATATATCGACACTTCAACGCCTATTCGGGTATGTGATGCAAATGTGCGTGTGCGGTCTGGTGACCTTTATAGTATATCTGTCGAAGTTGATCCAGCCTTTGATGCATCTCAGTATTCCATCGAATGGCTCGTTGAAGGAGGGCTTATCGGCAACAGCTATCGAAAGAGGTGGAAGAACACCTCCAAAATTGACATTCCGATAGAGAACAGGATGGTAGGCAGTAGTTTGGAGATTCGTTGTATTTTGAAAAGTGAAAGGGATTGGCATAAATACAACTGGTATGATGATATGTTTGAGCACAACATATATACAATCTTGCCACCTATTGAAGAAAACTATTAAGGAATGCTGTTAACCCAAATTTCACGTTCAGTAAAGCCAACATCTTCCCAATTACCGGGCCATATCAACGCAAATTTTAGTTTTCCCAATGCAGCAAGCATTTCTTTACGCATCATATACTACGCCTCCATTAATGCCTGAGAATGTGAATAATTAAATCGGCTATGAAACAAGCCTCGTCCAAAGTATTGTCTTTGCTAAGAGAAATTCGAATTGTTCCTTTTGCATATTCGTCGGGAAGATTAATCGCTCGAAGCACATGAGATATCTGCGTATTCTTGCTATCGCAGGCAGATCCGGTCGAGACACAAATGTTTTTCAAGTCTAACCGGTGAAGAAGCATCTCTCCCTCTGCATTGCGGAATGAGAGGCTAATATTTCCAGGAATGTGATTAGTACCATTCCTTCGGAACTCCAACCCTGAGGCTTTCAGCTGCGTAAGAAGGCGTTTTTCTAGTAAGTGAATATGTGCGCTATTGCGTTCCATGGCTAAGCAATTAATTCGCAGTGCTTCTGCCATGCCTACAATAGATGCGATATTCTCCGTCCCAGCCCGAAGGCCGAATTCCTGAGCACCACCATCATTAAAAGCATTGATATGTGTCCCCTTGCGAATATAGAGGAATCCCACGCCTTTAGGGCCGTTAAACTTATGTGCAGAAGCAGACAGCAGATCCACTCCGAGTGCATCGACATCAACTGGAATATGACCAAGCGCCTGAACTGCATCTGTATGGAATAGGGCACCGTGTTTATGCGCAATGTCAGCCAACTCACGAACAGGCTGAATTGTTCCGATTTCATTGTTTACAAGCATAACGGAGACCAATTTAGTGGTCTTTCCTACAATTTCCTCCAGAGCGCTCGGTAGAACGATTCCTTCTCTCGTCACTGGGAGATATGCAACAGGATACCCCATTCGTTCTACAGCGGCAGCGGCATTCAAGACCGCATGATGCTCAATCGCACTGGTAATTAAAGCTCTCTGGTCGCCATAAACATACATTACACCTTTTAGTGCCCAGTTATCGCCCTCAGTTCCGCCAGATGTAAAGTAGATTTCTTCAGGCAGTGCATGAATGCAGTTAGCAATCGTTTCGCGTGCTGTTTGTAATGCCTTACGAGCTTTACGTCCGAATGAGTAAGGCTGCGATGCATTTCCAAATTGTTCTGTCAGATATGGCATCATGGCGTTCAATGCTTCCGGTGCCAAGCGAGTTGTCGCAGCGTGATCGGCGTAGATCATAAATTTCACCTACCGTATATTTCAATGGTTTGCTATGGGCAGTGGAGCGAATTCTCCACTGCCCAAGATTTTACTTAAACAAGGTACAGCCTTCTTCTTTGAACTCTTCAATTTTGGCAAGAAGGTCCTCAACGGAAACCTCTAGATAATCCGCCAGACAGTCTAAGCAATAGAAATTCTTTGTTTGTTTTCCCAGAAGTTTCTTGTTTATGCCGATTGTGTCTTTCTCTGGGATTTGCTTTCGGCAAATAACGCATTCAGCTTTCATTGATTAAAGGTCCTTTACTGAAAAATTGGGAATGTCTGACTTATACGAATGGTCAAACATACTGATTTGCATTCGTATAATTCTGCGCATTCTACACGCCGGTGCCAAGCAATACCGTTTGAACTCATACAAATTTACATCATCAGCAGTTCGAACATTAGGGAACAATAGTTTTAGGTATGCTGTTGCAATGCGTTTAACCGCTTCCGTATCTCTGGTGTCTGCCTGTTCAGGAACGTCGACAATGCTATCGACAATTGCGCGATAACTAATATCCTCTCGCAACAGGTGCATGATCGTACAAAAATACTCAGAATTCAAGGCCCATCCGCAGATTTTGAGATCATCGTGCATCCGTGGAATTTCCCAGCCCTTGATAAAACCATGGAAACGATCAAGTAAAGCTCCATCGACCCTAAATAAGCCAGGAAGATCGCCAAACATGAATTTATACTCGTCCATTAAGTTTTGATCGATATTACCCAGCAAAATAAGGCCAGAAGAAGCTGAACCGCTGTAAGTACCGACAGTAAATTGACCATTTTCCAGATATCCTTGTAGCGAAGAGCGCATCTCTGACGGGTTAGGGAATTCAGTAGCTTGTACTTCGTCAATGGCTACAAAATCATTGCCAGAAACAAGGCCAGGCATATGTTTGCTCATATCATAAAACATCTTTGCCCGGGACATAGTGCCGCCGCTGGACAACCAACCATATTTGCTAACTTGTCCAAACAGATAGGATTTTCCTGTTCCCTTGGGAGCTAACTCTATAAGGTTCAAGCGCTTTTCAACGAATGGAAGCAATCGAGTAATAACTGCAAGCTTTTCTGTCAGATCAGCATATCCGTCGGCGTTATAGTCTATAGCTCCAAGGATAACATCAATCCACTCGCTTGTCGTGAACTCTCCACGTACATCTTTGAAGTAGTCTAAATCTACGGTATATGGACAGAAATTGGTGAAACCCGTTAGGGAGATTTTACCTTGCTGCTTAATTTCTGGATCAGGAGGACGATAGCCGAGTTCCACAATACCCCATGTTTCCTTGGATGCAGTAAGATCAGACCGCACTTCATTCCACACATAGGGTTCAATTACAGTTTCTTTGGTCGTCAGTCCAAACGCTGGTAACGCAAATGTAATATTGGCCGTTTTAATATCTATGTCAACAATAATCCTTGTTAAGAACTGAACGCGTTCGCCGTCATTGATGATACGTGATTTAATACCAGTCCATTTTTCCGGATTAGGTAAATATGTATTGACAAAATCAGCCACTTCAGATATATCAAAGTTTCCATCTTCATCTTCAAATTTTCGTAATAGCCAGTCTCGAAGAAACGAAGGAAGGCTGAGGGAATTGAAGAAATTACTGTTCTTAAGGTCTTTGAACACAGTCATTTCATCAAATATTTCACGAAGTTTATCAACCATTTACAAAATGCCTCCCTTACTAGAATTCGTGCTACCGACCTTATTCTTGACAGTAATCTCAAAATCAGAAGCAAGTTCAGTTTCACCATCATAAACAGAAATGGAGAAAGTTCCCTTCTTTTTTGGTAACGTAAATGCGTAGTACTGCGGTGCAGAGCCAGGTTGTCCATCAATCCACATAGAGTCGAACAAAATACGAGGTTGTTCCAGTTCCGTTTTTGAAAAGATTTCCAGTGTCGGAACCTGCTTAAAGCTGAATTCAACAACAGCAGTTGGGATGCTAATTTCAATACCTGCAGGCATCACCGAGAGCTGAATAATCGGGACAAGTACCTCCTCCGGTGTAGCACCTCCATGAACTTCCACAGATGCCTTTTGGCCACCTTTGAAGCGATCATGATTTGCTAATATATACCAATCTCCATCTCTGACAGCGTATGGAACTGTTGCGATGCTGTCCGTATACTCACATACACGTCCACAGTGAGTTCCTTTGGAGTTAACATCAATGTTGATGATGTTCTCTTTTATCACCGGCATTCTTGATGCTCCATGATCAGACAAAATCAAAACGCGCTTGCATTCACCGATGAGTAGCTTTTGTTTTGCTTTTCGAAGCACCTCGTCAATAATCTCCAGTTCACGCGACAGATGAATCGGCAAGCGAGATTTCCGATAATCATAGTCTTCTTTACCATGGTGCTTGATTCCATCAAGTTCTGTGACCTTTGATTTTTGAGATTCCGAAAATTCTTCCCAGAACTCCTTGTTGCCGTCGGTAATAGTAGGGAGATTTGCACAGCCAATGGATGTCTTCAATATGAGTCCATATTCCTTGCACTTTTCACGGATAAACGCAAGATACTCTACACCCATTGCATCTATCCAATATACATAGGCCCCATTCTTTTGCAGAGCAGACAACACACTTGTACGCATCGGCAGCAAATTGTACTCCCTGTCAACAGCTTGCTTTTCGGCAATTTCTGTCAACTTCTCAGAAATGCAATTGGTAACTTTTGAGAAGCGATATTCCTCAAAGTACTCCTCAAGCCACTGGCCCTCCTTGAATGGATAAAACGCTAGATATGCAGCCATATCTGGGTAAACCGTATTCAAAATTTCACGAATTGTATTTCTTTCATATTTGTTGGACGCAAGCAAACTAATAATCTGTTTGCGTTCGATCATCGTTGCATCCGTCAAATACCGAATACTGTTGGCAGCATACATACCTACCATACGTATATAGCCAAACAATTCATTATCCTCTGTTAGCTCCATGCAAGCCAGTAACTTTTTTCTCTGAATGTACAAATCAGCAAAAGAAGGATCATCCCAGGAAATGTCGAGAAGCGTGCGGAATAAGGATGCTACAAACTTGTCTGGAGATTTCATTTTCTGAATAGACAGGTTCAAATAATCATTACCGCTGCCGACCAATGCCAACGCAACGGGGTATAGCCAGCGGTTGAAGGAGTTGGATGTTTTCCAACTACTTGCTACAATCTCAAGGTTTGTAGCAGTCCCAAACGTTTCTTGCAGTAGCGCATTCCAACTTCCAGTCTCATCAATCTTTAAGAGGATACCGGACCATTGTTCAGGAGACCCCCAGCTACGATTCAAGGTACCAAACGAGCGTTCAACCTGGCAGAGAGCATCAAATACATCGTGATGTTCGGTAAGCGCCCAAAGAGACTGTGCGTAATCCGACATGCATTTTCGGGTACGAATCCAGACATCCGGATAACCTTTTTCCAGCAAAACTCCGGCATTTTCGATTCCGTCGGTCACCTTTTCTTTTGTGGGATAGTCCTCTCCAAGCAGGTGAACAACGCCTCGTTTTGTTGCATCTCCATCAATCTTATAAACCAGATTATTAAGACGAGGATCCAGGAAGTTCAGTTCTTCAGCGCACTGGTAACATAGGATAATCACCTTGCATTTAACGGAAGTCAAACCAGCCATCTTTTGGAAAAAACGGCGAAGTTCAAAACTGCCCTGTAATGCAATTTGGGATGAAAAGCCCTGTAGTACCACTATACCTTTACTGCTCTGAAGCTTCTGTAACAGATTTGCAAGCTGCAGAACTTCATCTGGTTTCGAGAACTGTTTAGGTTGATAAAAAGTGCAATTGACAAGACCTAGTCGGGATACCACTTCTTTGAGATCCTGTGGATTTTCTACATTGACAAAACGTACTCTAGTATCGTTTCCGGCGATATACTTCTGAACTAGGCGGTTTAGACAGTCATCTCGCTTCATAGTAGAATCATCATCCTCTCTGATTCTTCTCCCGAAGAATTTCTATACCAACGATCATATTTTTCTCAATGAGGTCCTTAAGATATTTCTTCGCTGTAGTAGCATCCATTTCGTCCACAATTTCAGATACCTTAGCATAGCCAGGACCTTCATACTCATACTGAGCTAGTTTTTCAACCTCAGCCTGTGCGGCGGAGAGTTTGTACCAGTCATAAGGATCCTGAATCAGCCTCTTTTTAAGATGCTCTTTTACCTGGCTGACCGAGAGGAGAACATCACTCTTACCAATGATGCTCTCACGGAACGCTTTGTCACGGGCGGTGGCATCTGCCAAACAAGCAAAGAATTCACTGTGAGTATGGATAAATGTCAGAGCAGCATTTGCAGCGGCCTCATCTGGCGAGGATCTTACCGCTGTATTAATTGTATTGAATGCTTTGCGAGCATCGATTTCATCCTGGGCAGATACCATGCACAGAATGGGCATGGTGTATTGTTCGGACCAAGCCCTCGGTGAATCACAATGTGCGGCGTCTTTCCAGGCGTTGATCAAAACAATACGAGTTTGTTCCTGCTTCCAGTTGGCAATTGTCTTCTTTACAAGTTCACGATACGATTGAACATCCATCGCAAAGCAATCGGTATTTAGGCGCTTGTAAATATCCGCAATATCACCTTGTTGTAAGCCGTGACCATCCAATTCCATGGCGCAAACACGAGCAAACATGTTCTCCTGTCCAGATGTTACAAATCCCCAGAAGGTTTCTCCCTTGTTAGTGATCAGATTCAGGAACTTCTCGCGCTGATTGTCAGGCAGTGCTCCTGCACGCTTCAAATCATAAAGTGCCTCCATCAAGGGCTTCAAGTCCTGCCAATAATTCTTTGCACTCAGGTGTCCAATATGAATTTTCTTACAGGTATTGATCCACCCCTCAATGCATTCGCTAAAATTACTGTAATTTGCACGCAGTGTGGTGTTGGTTTGCTGAATAATCTTGTAATCCTGGATGACCAGCCGAATTTGATTGTCAATAGTATCCTGATGCCATAACCACTTATATTCGTCGGAGCGAAAACGAGCCTGAAGTGCATTCAAATACTCTCCATGGTCGCCTACCAACTCACTTAATTTGACAAGTGCGCCGTCTTCAAAGGTGCGTATATAGTTTTGCATGCCCTTTTGCGAATGCTCCGAGTTGATCATTCGGTGCAGAACTTCTGCAATCTCAGAATCATTCAGAAAAATCAACCCAATATCTTTCGCAATATTTTCAGCAGAGCGTGCACCAACGCCACCATCATTAGCAAGTGCTGCGTAAAGCTCAATCAAACGCCGGACATTGTCTCTCTTACTTTCGGCCACATCATCGAGAGCAAACAGCAGGCAACGCATAGGGAATGCCAGTGCCTTCATACCAGGCCGTACAACGCCGTTGCGGACATCTTCCATTCTTGCCTGAAGCACCTCGCGGCCAAATACTGTAGAAGAACCTTCCATAAAGGCTTTGATTTCCCGCGTCATTCGAACAATATACTGATCCTTATATTTAGGGTCCTGCGTAACAGCGTGTTTCATATACTTCTCTACCATGGACTGAAGCATTTCCATATCCAGTTTGGATGTCTGGATTCCATCACTAGCAGAGTAGGTGCCGTCTGTATATTCACGAAGCAGGAAGCCAAGGACAAAAGCAGTGGCATTGACCGGCATAAAACCATATGGTTTTTCGGTCAGAGCATGATAGATCTCGCCAATGGAGATACGATCTCCGGATTCAAAAGCATTCGCAATGATACTGTTCACATAAAGCTTTATTTTCGAAATTGGAGCAAGGGGGTTGGATTCCCAGTATTTATCAGTATACTTGTCGGTTGTCCATGCATCGCCAAGCCCCTTTGCCATACAGTTAAACTGACCCAAAGGTTTTCCGTTACCTGCGCCGAGACCAATACCGGATTTCCACTGGTTATTGCCCGTCCACATCGTGTCTGTGGTTCCACTGACAATTGTTTCCAGGCCGGAAGGGAATGCCTGGCGGTTCGCAGCCTGAAGAACGTTGGTCAGATTCATTTTGGTAACTCTCTGCGGCTGAGTAGACCCTGGTGTATACACAACCAGCTCCCCTGTGCCCATAGCGGTGCGCCACTGTTTCAAGATATCCTTACGGTTCTTGCCAAACTGATCCGCTTGTTCACCACGCTTCTTAAGCCAATACTGCTGCCGTGCTCTGGAGTCGATGTAGGAACTGATACGGTCATCTCCCAACTGAATACCAGATGCATCCACAAAGACGATGCGATTATCAGGCTTATTTGCTTCATCCGCAATTGCCTTGCTTAGAATGTGTGCATCCATCTGATTTTTTGCAAATCCAACAATCAACGGAAGCTGTACGCCCAAATCGGCGTTTTTGAATGAAGAAATTGCCGCAGAGTAGTTCTCTGCAGTTACATACTTGGTTGCATAACGTGGTGCCAGTGCTCCAGATAACCGGAATGGATCATCTGCCCCCTGTACAGCTTCGTCAACCAATTCTGATGTTTTCAGGGTTGTTTGCAAACCATCGATGATTTTCTGAATTTCAGCTTCATCAGGAGAGTCGCCTCCTACTGCATATTCATCTGTACCTGGTTTGACATACAGAATATTCTTACGCACCAGGCTGTCTGCAATTTTCTTTGCCTGCCCATTTTCGAGTTCAGAACCCTCAAAGACCAGGTCAAGGTTCTTCTCTGTCGGCGCCATCAATTCTGCAAGGCGACCAGAATTACCACCTTTATCTCTAATTGCCTGCATCAGCAGCACAGTCTTCAACACTTTAGGCTCATCGCCCATCAGATCAGTTGCTCTGCCATATGCATCCAGCACGCGACGAACATCGGATGCTAACTGGCTTTTTCCCTTCTCATAGAAGAAATCCCAGAGCATATCAATGGTCAGGAGGGGGTTATCATCCATCGGACCATAATTATCAATGAACCACTGGAAACCACGGTATTCATCTCCGGCATCATCTTTGATAAAGGAGAACATGCTACGTGCATCACTTGCAAATGCAGAAGAAATATACTTCAAAAGTAACGCAGCAAAGGGGTGAACCGGGACAACATCCCTCAGCTCTTTGTCCGTTAAACCAATAACTTTCTTGACCTTTTCGCGTGAATTATGTGTCCGGTCACACAGATCATCTGCATACTCATCCCAAAGCTGAAGCGTCATCGCATCTTTTTTCTTATCCAATGCTTTACCCATCAGATAAAATGCAATGTTCTCTGGCAATGTAATCGTGCAAAAGGGTTCATAGAAACGGCCTTTAATTTTGGACCATTCGTTATTTTTATCTTTGGTGCTCTGGGGGAACAGACTGCCTACATCATGAGTAACAGGAATCAGGTACATTGGGGCTTCATCTGACTCTGACATCTCTACCAAAGTCTGAAACGTTGTCAAACGGTTTTGATTGTTGCGGAAATACTCAGTAAATTCATCCCAGAAGAAAACAATTGCCTTTAGATTGTTGTTTTTGATAACATCCTTTACCCAGTTGATAACATCTTCGCGGGTCAATGAAAGCGCTTTAATACCACGTATGCGGGCTACTTTCATCATGTTACCAATAACTTCACCCAGAGCAGCACCAGTGTATGCCTGAAGCTTTTGGATGAGAACATCTACGTTATCGCCGCCAAACATTTCAGGGAATTCTTCCGTCATAATGGAGTTGAGATACACTCGGTTTGCGTTGTTTTCCAGCCACCGAAGTGCCGCATCTCGCAGTGCACTATCGCCGCCATATGCAAAGCCCTTTTCTGTAATTGCCTCAGCAATACTTTCCTGCAATGCATACAAGAGATCTTGCTCTGTTTCGATTTCATCACAGCCATAACGATGCACGGTAAGCACAGGTGCACCATTTTTTACAGCGCAGAGGCGATTATACAAGTCATGGCTGAGCTTGTCCGAATAACGCTCAAAGTACAGCTTCACCGTTTCATCTGACTCGTCTAGCAATTTCTTCGCAGTCAGAACCGCATGGGATTTACCGGTACCATAGGCACCCTCAACCCATACGGATAGCTTATTCTTACGGTTGATGGTATTGACCAAGCTATTAAGCAGACTTACAAAACTGTCATGGGGATAGAACTTTGTCCACAAATCGGGATTTTCCGCAATAACGGAAGCATTAACCACCGGAAAGTACTCCGGATCAATGTCGAAGTAATCGCGATAGAGTTCCGACATACATCATTCTCCTTATGCAAAAATCATTTTCACGATGCGCTCAAGGTAATCATTTTTCGATTCGCTGTACTTTTCGTCGAACACCTTTTTTGCTCCGGGTTCTGCAATCTTTCTGCGCTCAGACAGAGAGATGGATTCCAAATCCAGATTAAAGGCTGCATGAATCAGCTGGGGATAATCAATAGAAAGGCCTTCCAGGATCCGCTGCATAGTATCCCGATTAATGCCAAACAATTGAGAAGGGCTGATGCCGTCCCGAATCTCTGTGTCATCCATGAGGTAAGAAAGTCGGAATTCGTAGTATCCGTCGCATTCCGTTGCAAAGCGGTACAAACAGTACAAAACAACACGAGGATCCGGAGAAGACCAAGAAGTTCTGGAAATGCTGTTCAAAATTAAGGAGCGGCCTTTTTCGGTGCAATCACATACACCCATTCCAATTTCTTTCCCCAGAATTGTATTGCTGTGGAAAATCACCTTAAAAGCATCAACGATGTTTTTGCGGCTCTTTTCGGATGCAACATCAGCGGTTAGCTTTGCAAGCAAATCATCCTTAGTGTAAGTGCGACCAATCTCAGTGTTTGTAATCCACCAGTTTAACTCTGCCGTATAAACTGCATTGCACATCATCAATGCCCACGCTGCCTCGCTATCAGCTCCGAGTTTTGCTATGATTTCTCCCGTGGTCGTGATCTTTCCTTTTTGAGACACATTGGCATCGGACAGGAAGGCTTTTAAGGGTGCGATCTGCATCGTTCCGAGGGAACACTGCTCCCAAAAATCATCTCCTAGAGATAAGTAATCCCTAACCCAGCTATATTGTACTCCCAGTGTTTTATATCTATCGACGCTCATCCTTTTCTCTCCTTTTGGCTTAATATGAGAAGCTGCAACCCAGCAGCTCGATGACGAAACCTTGTGACACTGCATACAATGAACACAACGATCATCTATTTCTATACTACCATTATTCATGTGGATAAAACCGTTAGGACAATTTGCTTCGCAAACCTTACAAAAAATACAGTAGGCAGATTTTCGCATAATATCCTTCATGGCTGCAATAAATAAGATGGTATCCTTGGATTTATCCCCAAGGGGAATGGAAAACTCGTAGCCATTTTCTGCTTGAGAATAGTATACACTGAACCATGTTTCCCGGAACAGAATCCGAAACAATCCATCTCTGTCAAATTGGACAGGACCAATCGTTTTAATCCACTGTTTCCAATCTGATGAAACTTTATGGATTGTTATCGTCTGAACTCCGCCCTGTTCAGCGTCCTCGTAGTATTCCAATGGCTTTGCTAGTTTTTCACCATTGTGCCGAGATTTCCATGCACCTACCTCCATGAACTCTCTTTGCTTTGCAGGTGTCATTTCGCAAGCGATTGTTTGACTGAGAATCAGATTATTGAACAATGCCGTGCTGTGCTGTTTATCATCCAAATGTTCATAGAGCGTATTTCGCATCCACAAACTTTTCTCCGAGGCCATTGGGCATACTAAACAGCCTGCTCGTGTATTTCCCATTTTATAGGTCTTATTAATTATGAGATTATTCTCATAAATATACAAATACAGCTCTGCAGTGTTCCAGTCTAGTATTGGATAAAAGTCGTATTGACCACGATGCTTCGTTCCAAAATTTAGCTTCTTATATTTGCTCCGCATTGCACTCTCATCGCCACGAACTCCCATCATACCCATTCCGCGGAAATGAGGATTAGAAGTTAGTTTCCGTAAGGTTAAAATCTGTGGAGCTGTTTTATGGACGCTACAACACCAGCGAAGTTTCTGGGCAGGCGGCCCAATTTGTGTCCAAGTTTCTTCTGGAGATTTGTCAGATTTCGCAGTCACAAACTTAATCCCCTGATCAGCACACTGCTCCTTTATTCTCTGAACAACGCCATAAGTGTCGATGAACTCCATTTGAGTATCTCCAAACAAGACCATAAACGCATCGTGAGGTAATGCCTTTTGAACGATGTCAAGCGTTACAATACTGTCTTTGCCACCGCTAAAAGCAACATAAAAGACATCAACTTTGTGTTGATATTCTTTCCATGTGTTATATACCTCTCGAATAGTCTCTTGAACAAATCCCTCCATGAATTCGTGATTTCGTCTCACCATTTCTGGGATATCGATAGGCAACAGGGGCATATTCTGAGATTCTGGTTCTTCCAGCACCACAATTTCTGGCGCACAATACAATGATCCGCCTTTAAGCTGGGCAACCTTTTTGCCACGGTAATAGTATGTGTTAGCTTCTGCCCACATGTAGGGATATTCATCTTGTTTTTCGTAATTCCAATATTTATCGAAGCCGAGGATATCTAGCTCCTGATAATATACTGGACGCGGTTCTTTGCTGAATCCTAGCGGTGTGCTATTCAGCAGAAGTCCGCCGGTTTCAGCATCATATGTATAGGAATACAAAGGAATTCCTCCTAAATGAATGATTTATATGTAATGATCAGCGCAACCGGATGGTACCGGATAGGCCATAATTTCCGCCGCCATCCAAGCAGTATTTCTGACTGCGTTCCAGAATATATTGCTCCAACAAATAATGATTCCACGGGTATCCACAGGAAGGAAAGGCATCAAAAGACAAAATGTCTTCCACTGGGATCGAATCCGGTACGAAGTAGAGCGAAACTGCAGAATCTGCCTGATCCACCTGAAATGTGATATCACTCTTGGAAATATACTGATTCTGACTAACTCGGAACGCATATTGCTGCGCAATTTTCGAGTTTTGCTGTGCTCCGATTTCGCGCGCAAAATCTTTATATTCCTCCCAAGTGAACGGAGTTCTATTTTTGCAAAACATGGTCAGAAGATCTGTGTTTGTCAGCCATACGCCAAGTTTACAAGCAACTGTATCTGTAAACGAAAAACGATTGACCAGTCGGCGACGAATTACCTCCCATACGCCATAGCCAGAGTAACCTGTGATGCGTTCAGCCATCTCAGGCAATCCGGAGGAGATCCGTTTTAGCACATCTCCTCGGAGTGCATAGTCATCACGAAGAATACAGCCATTAATGATATCCACAATTTCCAACGCTTCGGCTCCTGTAATCCGGAGCATGCTGTCATGGAAGAATTCACCACCGGTTTCCTTGTCTCGCGTATTGCGGATAAAATGGCTATTATTCTTCAGCTCTTTTTCGATTCGATCCGCAGGGATATAGCCCAACCGTTCCTGCAAGATATTGACCGTCACAGGGCGGCCCGCAGAAACGAGCTCATTTTCGATTTCTTTAGCAATATCCAGCCTCACATTTGCAGCGTCTGCAATGACATCACGCGAGAAATAGTATTTTTTTCGATACTGACTACGAAGCGCCAAGCCAAACAGTTCTGGAGTAACCAGCTTGTTTGTCAGCTGAGTCTGTACAGTATCATACAGCTGAGAAATGTATAAAATATGGCGTTTTCCATCAAAGAAACGGAACAATTCTCTATCCAGTCGCTCCTTATCCTCATCGGAAAGAAGTGCAGAAGGCAGATACCATCGTTCTTCAGTATCAATACAAAGCGAAGCGATAACCTTCTTCAGATTCTCGTCTGATTCTAAGTATTCGGCTCCAGTTTTTTCTTCCCATGCTTTTTTGAACTTCCGCAGATCTATGAAGGACTCCTTGCGAAGGCCATTTGCGAATCTCTCAGAGAGGATCTCTGTAATTCTTTCGGTTTCTTCCGTATTTGTTGCGGGGTTATCCTCAGAAACATCGGGAAACATAACATCAGACAACCCACTATTACCAGAATCATACTGCCCAATAAATTCCAGATATGCCATGACCGAACAGCGAAACTGACTTGCTCGTCCTCTTCCAAATTCAGCGGCTTCCAGACATTTATTGAGCGCAGCTTCAATAACAGGGGCGGGTGCAGATAATAGTGTCATATCTACATCGTTACAATCCACAGCGGTGGGTAATGACTTTAATGTTTGTCGGTATACAACTGCCGATTTAGGTGAGAGTGCTTTTTGTGCAATGAGCCACTGCTCGTATGCGGTCAATATCGTTTGGATATCTTTCGGTTCTTTTGATTCAGTAGAAACGGCAGCCGAAGTATGCTCCATACTGCCATCTGTTTTGGCATCAGACGAAATACCTTCTCCGTGAGGGTTTTTCAAAGGCTCCGGAGCCATCGCACTTTTCACGATTTCCTCAATTACTACGATGGAATTAAGTTCAAACTCATTGCATAACCAATTTGCATACTCCGTGGCATCATCCCGAGTAATAGTATGGGTTAAGAATGCTGACTGCTTTCCAATCTGGTAGTCTCTGATAGATTTACGTGCGCTGGTTATAAAGACCTTGGATTTCCAAGATCGCCCAACAATACGATATAAACAAGTAGGATACCATAATACAAAATCAGAAAGGAACAAGGATAACGCATGGGCTGGAGTTGAACCGGTATAATTGTTATCAAATGCATGTAAAACATACTTGTATTTAGATGATGCCACTTCCCGAAATGCAATATATCTTTTTAGTGCTGTCAGCATGTAATTAGCATTTGGCTGAGATCTGAAGGAAAGGCTCTTTTTTAGTGCTGCATATGTTACCTCGAGAGCATCAGGATTTTCCTCAAGCAATACTCCCTTAGTCGAAATTCGGTTCTTGGCCACAAAGTCATCACATCTGAGAATCAGTATGCGGTAGGTACCTATCATATCAGCATCCACGCCTTGGCCCTTTAACCACTCCAGATAATTCGCTCTAGCTGTGCGTTTCCTCTGCTCGGGATCATTTTGCTGTGCTAACGCCGCTACCTGTATGGCTTGCACATCAGTGCCACTTGCCATCTTCCATGCCTCCCTCCGAATTTCCTCGTACTCATCTGGATGTTGATTTTTTAGTTTGTACATATCCTTAATACCTTGCGACACACTTGACAACCCTGACGTGCCATCAGTAATAAGATATCGTACATTTTCAAGCTTCATAAGCATTCCGTTGACATTCCGGAATTTTTCATCTATCTCAAGCCCTTGTTTTTCTGCTTTTATTCGAAGTGTTTCAGACAACTGAGTTGCAACAGAACGCATATTTGATCCTGATTCTATTCGAGTATAAAAGTCAAAAAGAAGCGCTGTTTCATACTTATCCCAGGGAATGCGTGTTGCCAACTCCATCGCCTCATCAACATAGGTCTGGAACACTTCTGGGGTGCTACAAGAGCAGTCAACAGTATCTTTGAGCAATTGCTGAGCGCCTTTCATTCCGCCTTTTCCTGTGAAAAGATAGCGGACGCGCATGAGATACATCTCCATACCTGCTTGGTTGCGAAAAACGCTGTCAATTTCTATGCCTTGATTCACAGCTTTTTGACGAAGTCGTGCGGATAGCGCTTGCGCCGCTTCGATGCGACTATGATACTTACCCGCCTGCCAATCAAGATAGGTCTGAATCATCATTACCGCTTCGTGTTTATCAATTGGTACATGTTTCATAGAGTTACCGTAAGCCTGTTTTCAGTCCAGTACATGACCGATCTGTACAGCACTTAACACAGACATTTTTCTCTGTGCCTATTTGCATAGTTTCATTCGTATTTTGTACAGCAGCAAAAAGCCACTTCTTCAGCATCTTAATCGATTAATAGCCGACAGCATTTTTCATAGCGAATAACCAAAAGAATCCCTTTTTACAGAAAAATAACACATTCCATTCTACCATCATTATGCTAGAAATGGAACATGAAATATCGCAAACTAGAAGATATTATGTAAAAAAAGCAAAAAACTGTTAGTTAACAATGTGCAAGTATAATTCTGTTGCTATTTTGAGTCCTCTATGGACTTCATCGCATTTCGTAACATCTGCCAATACTCGTTTTTAACTTTCTCTGGAGCAATAATCTGAACCGCCCCGGAACTTCCAAACACCCAGCGAAAGAATAAGGGACTGACACATATCCGCACGGTAGCGAGGAATGATTCATCGTCCAGCGGTACAGTAGGCGTGTTTAGTCCGAACTGATCCAGGAATGAATTCATGATTTTTTCTTGGCATCGAAGTGTTACGTCTACAGGCTCTTCCGTGGCAAACATTCGAAAAGATTCGGTAGTGTATCGTTCGGAAGAATAGTCTTCTGGCCTTTTTGTTGCTGCGTCAGATAAAATGTCCGGTGCACTGGCAATTCGGTCTGCACGAAAAACCCGAATTCCAAATCTTTCATCGCAGTACCCAATTAAGTAATAACAATCGCCGTCCCAAACGAGATCATACGGACTTACTGTATATGGGTTACCGTTGTTTTTTAACCGTTGCTTTTTCTGAGTATCATACATGAAGTAGGCAAAGGATATCTTTTTCCCCATGTTCATGGCGCGGTTTACTGTATCAACAATGTAGTAGCCCTTTTCATTATCGGTCTTTGCTCGCCCAGCAATTTGTACTGAACGTCTTAGGCCCTCTGCATTGTTTTTACTGGTAAGAGAAGAAATCTTCCGAATCAACTCAGCACTTTTTCCTCTAGTAATAAACTTGGAAGCCTGTACAGCATCAATCAGGAGCTTGAGTTCGGCTAGAGAAAATGTACGATCCTCATAGTGAAAGTGCCAAACACGACCGCGAACTGACTGGATGTCGTATCCAGCAGCTGCCAAAGCAGATAAATCACTCGGCACGGTCGTTCGATGCATATGTAGACCGTGCAGTTCCTCCATCCGCTCAGTAATTTGTTTTGTTGTTAGGGGATGATCTACATCACTCTCATTCTGTAATAGCTGTAGCAAGTGCAGAATTCGCAGACGGGCATCCTTTTCTAAAACCTGCTCAGGCTTGATGCAGCTATTTCCACTAGATTCGTGGTCCATCTGGCTCAACTCCAATCACAGATGGGTAAACTATAATAACTATAGTATAATGCTTTGCCACAAAAAGTCAACCTCATGGTGTTTCCAATTGACGACTCCTTGTAGAATAATGCATGATTTTGCAAAATTTATGCTTTTATTTCATCTCTTGAATTGTTAGAATATACCTATACATTCTGGTGCAGTGCTTATCAGCATATTATCTCGCAGATATTGAAAGCTCGGAGGTGCGTACATGAAACCCATATCTTGGAAGAACTACTACGACAAATTCTACGACTGGGAAGAAAGCACCCAGAAGAATTATGTGAGCAGGCTAAGCAGCTTCGGACCAGCGGAAGAAGTGTGGGAAATTGCCCAGGAATTTGCGATCTCGGATGAGAAGTTTGCCTCCAGATTTATCCAGAGAGCGTTGGATGCCGGGGTGCGGTTTACCCCAGAGCAGGTCCTGGAGATGACGATCAATATTGAAAAACCCATTCTTAGCCGGGCAGCAGAGCTTTCTTCAATTCCATTCCAGCGGGAAGAACTGGAGGAAATCTATATGCTGATTGATGACAAATCCTTTGAGTGCATCTCTGCCAGAGCTAAAATCGATATTTTTGCGGATGAGGATGCGGAGGACCCGGAGGCGTTTGATGACGAGAAAACCATTCTCCCGCCTGCTCGCAGTCCACGTCTCCTAACCACATTACTTGCAGCATTTGCTTTCAGTGGATCCGGCAAGAAACTGAAGTCCGGTCGTTGCGATGGAGACTGCGCCCACTGCCCATCTCACTATGGATATCGGTACGGACGATGGTACTATGGGCATGGACATGATTGGGGCTGTGAATTGTGCGGAAATGGTGGGTGCAGTGGCAAGTGTATACGTGATTAGCGTTTCGGGATACCAACAACGAGCACGATCAATGGGCGATTTCCGTTTATACAACAGATGATCGAGAGATCGGATATGTGTCCCGTTTCAAAAACGAGGCCATCGCACGCCTGATGGACTGCGGAAAGGTGTTTCACGCCTATGTAGACGAGTTGCCCCCGCCCCCAAAGGATGCAACAGAAGCTCGGCGTACCAGGGCACCGACAGAGGACTACCGTGTGCCATTCTCCATCTATATGGAGGATTGAGATGGTGGTTGTTGAGGTGAACGGCGCAATAATTGCCCACTCTCAAAAACAGGCAGATCCCGGACTGGGGCCTGCCTGTTTTTGGGTGTTGGGTGTTTTCTTATTTCTCGCCCAGGCGAAGATACACTGTAAGCGTCAAACCTCCCCACGACTTGCATCTGCACTCGCAATATGTGCCAATACTACCGTATAGTAGCAGATCGTATATGCAACTTGCAGATACTATCCGAGATACGGGGGTGTTTTCATGGCAAGAGAGCTGCGAACGCTCAACGAACAGAATAAACTGGCACTGTGGGCAGAACGAGTCAAGGCGTGCAGGAGCAGTGGGCGGACGGTAAAAGACTGGTGCAAGGAAAAAGTGAATTGTGAAAACCGCCATGGTGCGTACTGATTTTGTCAGGTGTACCATGGCGGTTTTTGTCATTTTTCACGAAAATAAAATAATTTCCGAAGCGTGTAAAAACAGCCTGTTTCGATGGCTACTTAAGTGAGGGGCTTTGTACAGAATTTACGAAAAGCAAAAAAATTTCAGACTGACCTTTACTTTTTCTCTTTCTGGATGCCTACCACTTGAGGGGGATTTTAGGCAGCTTCTACGAAAACGAAAATATTTTGTCTCAATGAAAAAGTTTGTGTGTTTGTATGATCTGAAGGGCTGGTACTGCGGCAATAAAACCCAGAGCATCAATTACCGCACCAAGAAAAACGCCCCGTTGGAGGAACATGAATGGGTCATGTACCCGGACCCCAGTATTCCGACCATTGTTCCAGACGCTCTTTTCCAACGTTCAAAGCCCGTATCCAATCGTGGAGGTTTCTGACCGGTGGGGCAAATCAAAAACGAATGATACAGAGAATTCAGCCTGTCCCCGTCGGAATATCCGTGGGAAATGGAGAATAGGGTAGTGCTGAGGTGAAGATGTATGTTTGCAAGCGTCTGGCTGCTGCTA